>ULQD01079967.1_pt1 | contig 83200 bp, 61 predicted proteins | sample 1954121 | NCBI WGS metagenome assembly ULQD01 (sample SAMEA4835646, study PRJEB28245) | human gut metagenome | biome: gut microbiome; material: fecal sample | place: Denmark | collected 2008 | reverse complement strand
CGGCGTCCGGCGCAGGCAGGTTACGCTGCTGCCACTGTTTAATGTTGTATTCCGGGGTGAGATACATCGCCGGAACGGTGTCGCCGATGTGAAACTGGGTGAAATCGGCGGTGAACTCTTTCAGCGCATACTGATCGATCCCCGCGGCAGTAGCCGTCCAGCTGGCGCCAGCGGTGGCAAGAAGTACGCCCAGAAGCATCATTTTTGTTTTACGCATAGTTTCCTCAATATTACCTGGACTCAAAATAGCAGCCTCGTATCATTCCTGATGCGTTGCTGAAATGGCAAGCACTGGATTTTTAAAAAGTGTAAGCAAAACGCGGCGCAAGTCTTGTGCCGCTTGCGTTGCAGCGACGGTGATGCGTATTTTGGGAGCAATCTGAAGCAGGGGAGAATCGGCATGTTCAGGCTGGAAGATCTGACCTTATTTGTCCGCGCCGCGGCGCTGGGCAGTTTTAGCGACGCGGCGCGCGAGGCCGGGCAGCAGCCGGCGCAGGTCAGCGCGGCAATTAAGCGTCTGGAGACGATCCTCAATATTCGCCTGTTTGCCCGTTCGACCCGCAGCCTGCGCCTGACGCCGGAGGGGGAGACCTGGCTGCCCTACGCCACCCAGATGCTCGATACCCTCGAGGCCGGTCTGCAGAAGATCCAGACCCCGGATGATGAAGTTCGCGGCATGTTGCAGATTGCCGTGCCGTCGGACCTCGGGCGTAACCTGCTCCTGACCCTGTTCCGCGATTTCCGCCAACGCCACCCGGCGCTGCGCCTGCGGCTGCTCTTTTCCGATCAGCTGACCGACGTGTTTAAAGATCCGGTGGACGTTGCGTTTCGCTATGGCAATAACGACGATGCCTCGTTTATCTCGCTGCCGGTGGCGCCGGAAAATCGTCGGGTGCTGGTGGCCTCGCCTGAGTGGATCGCCCGCCATGGCGAACCGCAGACCCTCGAGGAACTCAGCCAGCACAATGCGTTGATCTACATTTTGCGCGGCCGTCCGTTCGACCGCTGGTCGCTGAGCCTCGACGGCGTGGTTCAGCAGCAGAAGGTTTCCGGCACGGTGATGAGCGACGACGCCGAGGTGATCCGTCGGCTGGCGATCGCCGGGGAGGGCATTGCCTATAAATCGATGCTCGACGTCAGCGACGATCTGCGGGCGGGGCGCCTGCGGCGCCTGCTGCCGCGTTATCAGGGGGATGTAGTGCCGTTGAATCTGATTTGTCCGCACCGCAAACAGCTCTCTGCCGCGGTGCGTTTGTTATATGAAGAGGTGAAATCACATTGTGAAGGGCTTAATGCCTGACTAAGGTCGCGAAGTAATACACCAGCGGGACGGCCAATACCCACAGGCCAATCGGGATCTCCCGCCACTTACCGGCGATAGCCTTGATCACAATGTAAAACAGCAGCCCGCCGGCAATCCCGGTGCCAAAGCTGTTGGCGATAAGGGTGATCATCACCATCATCAGCACCGGCAGCCCGTCGGTGAAGTTGGCAAGATCCACTTTGCGCAGGCCGCTGAACATGTTCAGGCCAATCAGGATCAGCGCCGGGGCGGTGGCTTCTTTCGGGATCATCAACGCCACCGGCGTGAACAGCAGCATCAGCAGGAACATTACCGCCGCTGACAGCGCGGTGAGGCCGGTTTTGCCGCCCGCTTCCGCTGCCGCCGAAGATTCAATCAGCGCCGTCGCCGCCGGAATGCCCACCCACGGGCCGAGCGCGGCGGCAATCGAATCGACCATGAACGGGCGATTAATCTGCGGCATGTTGCCTTCTTCATCCAGCAGACCCGCCTCGCCGCCCACCGCCAGCGTTGTCCCCATAGTGGAGAAAAACTCAGATGCGAAAAAGACGAACAGGAACGGCAGGAAGGCGATGTTTAACGCCCCCAGCAGGTCAACCTGTCCCAGCACCGGCGCCAGCGAGTGGGGGGCATCGATAAAATGCGTCGGCAGTTTAGTCACGCCGAACGGGATACCCACCAGCGTGGCGCACAAAATAGCCCACAAAATCGCGCCCGGTACCTTACGCGCCTGCAGGGCTATCGCCAGGAACAGGCCGCACAGCGCCACCAGCGCGCCGGGGGCGAGAAAGTCGCCGAGCATCAGCGCGTTGGTTTTCGCATTGGCCAGCACCAGCCCGGCATTGCGAAAACCGAGGACGGCGACAAACAGGCCGATGGAGGCCGTCAATCCCAGCTTGATCGACTGCGGCACCGAGCGGGTGACCACTTCGCGCAGGCCAAAGCGGGTCAGCAGGAAGAAGAGGATCCCCGACCAGCAGGCAATTCCGAGGCCAGTCTGCCAGCCAATCCCTTCGCTACCGGCCAGCGTCACCCCCACCAGCACCGAGCCGCCAATGCCCGGGCCGACGATAAACGGCAGGTTGGCATAAAACGCCATCAGCAGCGAGCCGACGACGAAGACCAGAATGGTGCCGGTGGTGGCGGCGCCTTTATCCATCCCGCCGATCGCCAGCAGCCCCGGGATGACCACCAGTAAATAGGCGGCGGCGAGAAAGCCGGTGATCCCGGCCAGGCATTCGGTGCGTAGCGTGCCGCCGCGCGAGCGCAGCGCAAAGCGGCGCTCCAGCCAGTTAGCGCGGGCGGAAGAGTGAAGTGTGTTATCGGCCATGCTCAGGCTCCCTGAGGATTATTGTTGTGATCGGTTGGCTCCGGGATCTCCCGGCAGGCTATCAACGGGTCGACTATCTGGCGGCTGCCGCCGTCGGTCAGACCCAAATCGGTTAAATGCGGCCCGGCGTTACAGGCAAGGCAGGTGCCTTCAATGGCCTTGAAGACCCGGTACGGCGGCTCCCAGTCGGCGACTTGGCTGCTCAGATCGCGCAGCTCGCGGAACTGACGTGCCAGTTCCGCGGCCGGGAGATCCGAAAGCATGCCGGCAATCGGCATCGCCACATGGGCGAGGATCTCGCCCTGTTGCGCCAGCGCCATCCCGCCGCCGGAGGCGATAAGCTGGTTGGCCGCCAGCGCCATATCATTAGCGTCGCGCCCGAGCACCACCAGATTATGCGAGTCGTGGGAGTAGCTGGTGGCGATGGCGCCGCGCAGCTCACCCCAGCCTTCAAGCAGGGCGATTTGCGGCGTCGCCTGATGGCGGCCGTGGCGGTGCTTGACCCAGATCAGACTGAAGCCGGCGGGCAGCTGGACTTTCCCGTCACGAACCTGCACTTCCACTTCGCCCCACTGGGTGAAGCGCGCGCCGCGGATATGGCGCAGGCGGGCGATGCCGTGACGAATGCCCTGGACGCGCAGAATAAAGTCATCGGCGCGGAGGGGGGCGATCTGCAAAGTATCGCGCGGCGGCGTGACGCCCGCGGCGGGCGCGATCGGTGTCAGCAGGTTGCCCGCGCGGGCCAGCAGCTTACCGCCAACGTAGACTTCGCGGGCCACCAGTTTCTCCAGGGAATCAAACACCACCAGATCGGCGCGCCGCCCGGCGGCAATCAGCCCAAGATCGTGGCGCTGCAGGCGAATAGCGGCGTTGAGGGTGGCGAATCGCAGCGCATCGACCGCCGGTAAACCGTGCTCGATCAGCAGGTTAAGCAGGGCGATGATGCCGCCTTTCTCCAGCAGCATATCCGGCGGCACGTCATCGGTGCAGACGGTGATTTGCGAGGAGAGGTGCGGCAGCGTTTTTAACGCCGCGACGATATCCGGCAGCAGATAGGGGTGCGAGCCGCGGATCTCGATCGTCAGCCCGGCGCGCAGTTTTTCCAGCGCGTCGTCCGCCGAGGTCAGTTCATGATCGGAGGTGACGCCGGCGGCGAGGTAGGCCTGCAGGTCAGCGCCGCTCAGGCCGCGGGCGTGGCCTTCAATCAGTTTGCCGCTGTTGAGACCGGCCTGGACAATCTCCTGCATCCGCTCGCTACCGTGCAGCACGCCGTGCATATCCATCACCTCCGCCACGCCGCGCACTTCCGGCCAGCCAAGCATGGTCTCCATCTCCGCGCCGGCAAAATCGGCGCCGGACATTTCGAGACCCGGCGTGGAGGGGACGCTGGACGGGGCGGCGACCATCACCTGCAGCGGCAGATGGCGGCTGGCGTCCACCGCATAGCGCACGCCAGCGACGCCGAGGACGTTGGCCAGCTCATGCGGATCCCAGAACACCGCGGTGGTGCCCTGGGTGAGGACGATTTCCGCATAGCGCTCCGGCGGCAGGTGCGAGCTTTCGAGGTGCACGTGGGTGTCCATCAGGCCGGGGGACAGGTAGCCACCGGCCAGGGAACGCACTTCATGGGCGTCTTCGCGACTGCCGCGCGGATGGACGCTGGCGATCATCTCGCCGACGATACCGACGTCAGCGGGGCGAATTTCGCCCGTGGCCATATCGATGATCTGCGCATCGATCAGCAGCAGATCAAACGGGGATTCACCGCGCGCGGCCTGCACGGCGCGACGGCGGACTTGAGCATTGCTGGACATAACCACTCCGGCACAAGGATAATGCGGATACTCTAGGGGCACAGCAAACGTTTGCCCAGATGAATAAATTTATCACCCGATAAGCTCGGGTTATTGTGCAGAACCACCGTAGCGAACCCGATGATGAACGAACCCTGGCAGCGGCTGCCCGCGCTCTCTCTTAAACAGCTTCAGTATTTCGTCACCCTGGCCCAGCTGCGCCATTTTACCGATACCGCCAGTCGGCTGGCGATTAGCCAGCCGGCGCTGAGCAGCGCCCTGCGGCAGATTGAAACGGTACTCGGCGGTAAGCTGGTCAACCGTACCGCTGCGACGGTCACTCTGACTGAACTGGGGGCGGCGATTTTACCCCACGCCCAGCGGATCCTCAGCGTGGCGCAGGCGGCCTTTTCCGATATGCAGCAGATTGTCGAGGCGGGCGGCGACGGGACTGTGCGCATCGGTCTGGTGCCGTCGGTCAGTTCGCTGCTGTTCCCATTGCTGCCGCAGACCCTGGCCCAGGCCTTTCCGCGTCTGCGCATTGAATTTCACGATCAGACCAACGATGCGCTTATCCAGGCGCTGCTGCGCGGCGAGATTGATTTCGGCATCGGGGCGATCGACAGCTCACTGCCCGCAGAACTGCTGGTCTATCCGCTGCGCGAAGATCCCTTCGTGGCGGTGCTGCACCGCGACGATCCGCTGGCCGCGCAGGCACATCTGCCGTGGAAACAGCTGGTGGGGCGGGATATTGCTGTGTTCTCGAAGGGCAATATCCAGCGGCTGGTGGCGGCATTAGTGGAGAGCCATCGCCTGACGCTGACCACCCGCTACCAGGTGGACTATATCGAAACCCTGTATGGTCTGGTGCGCTCGCGCTTAGCGGTGGCGATTCTGCCGGCGCTGTACACCACCCATCTGCAGGACCCGGCGCTCAGGGTCGCCCACCTGCAGCAGCCGGCGCTCGCCCGCACAGTGGCCCTGATGCGCGGCCCGCAGGCGCTGCCCCCGCTTATTGAAGACTGTTTTTCTCTGCTGCAGGCCGCCTTGCGCTAGGGCAGGTGCTTGATCAGCACGTCTACGGTTAAGTGGTTGATGTACTCGAGTGAGTGTGAGGAGAGGACGCCCAGCAGCCGGTTATGGTGCCCGGCAATAATTAAATCGATCTGCCGCTGCCGAACGCAGGTTTCCACGTCTTCAAACCGGCGGGTGGTCACCAGCGAGAGGGTATCCACCGGCAGGGAGACGGTGCAGGCCAGCTCGTTGAGCAGGGCTTTGGCCTGGATCACCTCCTGCGAGACCCGATCGTCGCGCAGGCTGTCGGAAACATAGTTCAGCGCCCGGTAATCGGTGCTGATGTGGGCGATGGTGATGCGCATGCCGTTCTCTTCTGCCATTCTGGCGGCATGCTGGAGCAGCGGGACGCCGTCCTGACTGCTGTTAATCAGTACCAGCGCATGGTGATAAACGGCCATGGCGTATATCCTCTGTAGGCTAGATAGCGCATGATGTCATTATTTTCCGCCCGCCAGCAGCGGAATGCAATCCCGCCCGGTCGCCTGATGAGCATGATGGCCGCGAAGGTGTCGTATCCAGGGCTAAAGGCTTGTTGTATGAACCGGTGAGTTGCGGTAAATTCCACAACGCTTAACAATTTCACTATTTTGACTCGGGGTGCCCTTCTTCGTTGAAGGCTAAGAAATACCCGTACCACCTGATCTGGATAATGCCAGCGTAGTCTGGCTGTTATCCATTGAAAATCAAAAGAAATTTCTAGCTTTAACGTCCTGTTTTGATAGTTCATTACTCAATGAGGCTTTCAGAATGGGCCACAGAACCATACGTCACACCATCACACGCAACGGGATTTATTACGTCCGTTTCCGCTTGCCCGGTAATAAATATTTTCGCAAGTCTCTGGAGACTGACTGCCACACCCAGGCTCAGTTGCTCATGTCTTTTGCTTCTCCTGTAATTCCTCTGGTTCAACGTGGAACCATCCAACCGGATCACTTCGGTAAGCGTCTTTCTGAATATGGCAATAGCCTGAAGCAGCAGAATGAACAATGGCTGGCGCACCAATTTCTGAATGATGAGCAGTGCAATATTCAGCCGATAGTTGCTCAGGAATACCGCGAGATTGTCACTCCTTCGGGAGATGAGGAAAAACAAATAGAAGCACAACCAAAGGAAGTACTAACGCTGGCTGGCGCCTGGAACATGTACAAAAAGGAGAAGGCTCAGAACTGGACGAAGGCAATCTCACAGGCCAATGAACGCTTTATGGAAGTGCTGATGATTGTCTTGGGTGCATCCACAGACGTAACTACGATCACCAAACAGGACATTAAGCAGGTGATGGAGGTTATTGAAAACTTGCCTAAGCGTGTTGTTCAGCCTTACCGCTCGATGACTGTTCAGCAATTAATCGAGTGTGATGATGTCCCGCCCGAAGATTTGGTTGGCGCTGAGTCTATCCACAAGGATTTAAAGATTTACAAATCGTTGTTCAAAACCTTCCTGACTGACAATAAAGATATTTTGGAGAAGTCTCCGACTGATGGAGTAGTCGCCGCACCGTCGAAAGCGAGGTTTGGAGCTTACAGTGCAGGAGAAATGAGAAAATTTGTGGGATGGGCACTAAAACAGCCTGATGGCTGGCAGAAGTGGATCACCCTGTTGTTGGCGTATACGGGAGCCAGAAGAGGGGAGATCGCCAAACTGGAGAAATCACAGAGCAAATTTGATGAGGATAGCCAGCGGTACTATCTCCTGATCGCGGAAGGGGGGCAGGGCAAAACTGAGAACGCTACACGGCAGGTAGTAATCCATCCCAAACTGATCGAGTGGGGCTTTCTCGATTTCGTTAATTGTCAGTGGAAAGAGAAAATCTTCTCGCCCGTGTCGGGTAGGAAAATGCCAAAAATCGGCAAAGTTTTAGCAGATGTCCGAGATCAGCTTGGTATTCCTGATCTTGATGACTATGGGCAGCGGCGATTGGTGCATAGCTTCCGGCATACCATGATTTCAACCTGTTTAGCTGGCTGGGTTGGCAATCTGGCACACTTGCAGCAGGTCGTAGGACATGAGAAAAGCGGGTCAGGGATTACCAGGCGCTATCTTCACACGTTCCCATTATCAACTATCTGCTATGTGATTGATGGGTTGAGCTGGACAAGCTGAGATGATTTTTGCGATTAAGTGCCAGAAAGTCGAGAAAATCATGTTGTTACCCATACACTGAAGATATAATGAGCATAATTTCATCTTGAGGAACATAGACATGGTTGCTCGCTCCAATCTTGTGAATTTAGATGCGCTGATTAAGCGTGCTGATTTGGCTTTAAAGATCCAAGATCATTCATCATATGAAACGCTTAACAGCATTCCTGCAAGAGAATTGAAATCGGGAAGTGGAATCGCTGCCTTACTTCGAAAACCTGATTTCCAACGAGAAACCAATCATTGGGGGCCAGAACAAGTTGTATCGCTACTCGAATGTTATATCAACGGAGATTTAATACCCTCTGTCATTTTGTGGCGATCTTCTACCAATCTCTTCGTGATTGATGGGGGGCATCGGCTGAGTGCTTTACGTGCATGGGTCGAAGATGATTATGGGGATGGTCATGTATCCCACCAGCTGTTTGGGCACGATATTCCTCGTGAACAGCGCCGAGCAGCTGAGAGAACTAGAAAACTTGTAAAGGATCGGGTCGGTAGCTGGGAATATTATCAGAAACTACTTGCAGACGATGCTTCTTTAACTGAAGAGCAGCAGAGAAGAATTAGTGTATTAACTTCTCGTGGAATCTCTGTTCAGTGGGTTGTAGGTGATGTTGATAAAGCTGAAACATCATTCTTCAATATCAACATGAAGGGGACACCACTAGATGCTATTGAGGAAATGCTCCTCAAAAATCGTAAAAAGAGCATACCAATAGCAACACGTGCGATTATCCGTGCGGGCAGAGGCCATCGGTATTGGTCGGAATTTGATCAAAGCATTGCGCAGCAACTTGAGGAAAAATCTGCAAAGTTACATCGAATGCTTTTTGAACCTGAAGTTGATCGTCCGATCAAAACACTTGATCTTCCATTGGGAGGATCAAGAGGTGTTAGGACTGCAATCCAAGTATTAAAAGATTTCTTACTGATTACTGATTGCAGTCAGAATGGAGTGCTGAAGAAGATTGAGGATTATCCCGATGATGTATCAGGCGCAGATACATTAAGAATTCTTTCTAAAGCTACAACATTGAGCAACAGGATTACTGGTAACGGTGATGGTAGTTTGGGGCTTCATCCTGCGATCTATTTTTATGGTCCAACAGGAATACATTCCACACCGATGTTTTTGGGTACAGTTTTACTAGTTGCAAAACAACTTTCTAACAATAATAACCAATTTTTCAGAGACTTTATATCAATCAGGTCCAAGCTTGAAAAAATAATGATTGAATTCAAGGACTTGATAGCGATGATTGTGCAAAAACCTGGGAGTAATGTTCGAGTGACTCGTTACTCTGATTTTTTGAACTCAGTAATTAAATCGCTAAAGCTTGGGGATAGCATTGATGAGAGTAAGCTCATCGAACTAGCTGAATTGGAGGGCAGGATCATCTCTGGCGATTTTAAGAGAACATCTGCAAAAATCAGCGATGAACAAAAAAGTAAGGTGTTCATTGATGTGGCTCTGCGCAATGCTTTGAAATGTCCGATTTGCCAAGGTTACCTTGATACTGAAAAATCAGTTTCTTATGATCATATCGTACGTGTCCGTGAAGGTGGTGATGGTAATTCTGACAATGTACAGTTGACACATCCTTACTGTAACCAGTCGGTGAAGTGTTAAAGCTACGTTTCACTTTTCATTATCATTTGTATCGAACGTTTTTGAGAAAGGGCAGGATTGCGAGCGAGTCACCAGCGTAAACAGATAAATGCTGTTTTCGTAAGTGCAAAGCCTCCTCCCGCCCTTAAACACTTGTTCGTCGGGGGTGCTCATGGTGATTTTTCCTGCATGAGCCGCCAGCGGCAACAGAGCCAGCACACAAAGTAAAAATTTCTTCATCATTATCTCTTGTTAGCTGAAATCGCATCTTCCCACGCTGCCGGGATTTGTTCCCATCTCTGACGATACCGCGCTTTGACAAGTGGTGAGGGATGGTAGGATTCTGCAACATCATAACCACGAGCCTTTAGTCCTTTTCTCGCTTTTTGGGCCTGTTTTCCTACCAAAATTATGGTTTTCAGGTTAGGTAGTAACGGTAGTAGCTCATCTAAAAACTTGATGCCATCTAGGACATGAAATCCCTTAAATGCTCTTGCGTTATCCCATGCAGGAATGGTATTCCACAGCAGCGTTCGTTTTCTATCTAAGCCTATACTTTGCATAAAGCAAAAGATTGCTTTGGCCGTGTCATCGTTATTATCACGTGAAATAAAACCAGAACCACCGTTTCTAAAGTCTGTTTGGGGACCTGGTTTCTCGAAGAGGAAAATAAATTCGGCATTGATCCCACCGTCTAGAGGATCAAAGTCAGGGATGAATACTTTATCACCAAGCCTTTCACGTAGGCTTTCGACATACGCTGTTAACGGCTGCATATGAGGAGCTGTGAGTAGGCTCTGTCTGTGGCATATGTTTGATACATGTTTGAGTGATTTTGGTTCTGTTGGAAGAACTGACTCCACAACCATTTTCTGCCCCCATGGATACTTCGACTCTTTCTTGAGTCAGTTTATATCTTCCTGCTTAAAATATCCTACGGCTCTCTGGGATATGTGCCTGACGTGACAGACCGTCCGTCAATAATCCCTTGTCTTCTTGCTGAAATATCGGATTGGAGTGCCCCCGAGCCCGTAGACAAATCTGCCCTATAGTTGGAGTGACCACGCTCCGGTAGACAGTTTCTGTCCTCACGGCGAGGCAAAGAAGAGGAGATACACGAAATGAAATTACAACTTGTAGGTAAAGGCAATTTGCCGCTACTGACGTTTATTCTGGATGGCTGTTCTGATAACAGCATTCTTAACCTGGCGAGTCTTGCACGAAGGCTTGAGTGTAGTCGCTCCAGCTTGCTTGACCGCATTCAAAACCACGGGTTAGACAGCGCTATCTGGTTCTGCTTGAAGTTGAGCGAACAGCGACAACGAAAAATCAAAACCAAATGAGGCTGGGGCAACCCGGCCTTTTTTGTACCTGTTATTTATCTGTGGGTCACAGCGTGGATCGCGATGTAGAGCACATGACCCTTTAAGGGGGTTGTGTCTTTGGCTTCCCGCTGGCATGATCCTGAACAGGGATTAACGGGACGTTAATCGCAAGCTTTTGATTTTTATTTATTTGACTCGGGGTGCCCTTCTTCGTTGAAGGCTGAGAAATACCCGTACCACCTGATCTGGATAATGCCAGCGTAGGGAAGTCAGAGACCGCAGGGTCATTGCTTCTACCTCGTCTGGCGGGAGCAAACTATGCCTGAGCTGTTGAATCCCGCGCCTGTCGCGCACCTGCGCCATCTGCTGCGCGCCCATTCCCCCCTTGTGCACTGCATGACTAATGACGTGGTGCAGACCTTTACCGCCAACGTTCTGCTGGCCGTCGGCGCCTCGCCGGCGATGGTGATCGATCCCCGCGAAGCGGCGCAGTTTGCCGCTATCGCTGATGCGCTTTTAATTAACGTCGGTACCCTGACCGAAGATCGCGCCGTGGCGATGCGCGCCGCGGTGGAGCACGCCCGTCAGGCCGGCAAGCCCTGGACGCTGGATCCGGTGGCGGTCGGCGCCCTGACCGTGCGCACGGCCTTTTGTCACGAGCTGCTGGCCCTCCAGCCGGCGGCCATTCGCGGCAATGCCTCTGAAATTCTGGCGCTGGCCGGGATGAGCGCCGGCGGGCGCGGGGTGGATACCACCGATACGGCCGCCGCGGCGCTGCCGGCGGCCCAGGCGCTGGCTCGTCGGCTGGCTACCGTGGTGGCGGTCACTGGCGAGGTGGATTACGTCACCGACGGCGAGCGGGTGCTCAGCGTGGCGGGGGGCAATCCGCTGATGACCCGGGTGGTGGGCACCGGCTGCGCGCTGTCGGCGGTGGTGGCGGCGAGCGCGGCGCTGCCGGGAGACCGGCTGGAAAACGTGGCCGCCGCCTGCGGGCTGATGAAGCAGGCCGGGGAGATCGCCGCCCGTCAGGGAGGCCCAGGCAGCTTTATTCCGGCGTTTCTCGACGCGCTGTATCAGGAGGTGCAGGGATGAAACGCATCAACGCCCTGACCATCGCCGGCACCGATCCCAGCGGTGGGGCCGGTATCCAGGCCGATCTGAAAACCTTCTCCGCGCTGGGGGCCTATGGCTGCTCGGCGATCACCGCCCTGGTGGCGCAGAATACCCGCGGCGTACAGTCGGTCTATCGCATCGAACCGGATTTTGTAGCCGCGCAGCTCGACTCGGTGTTCAGCGATGTGCGTATCGATACCACCAAAATCGGCATGCTGGCGGAGACCGATATTGTGGAAGCCGTGGCCGAGCGGCTGGCGCGCTACCGGGTGGCCAACGTGGTGCTGGATACGGTCATGCTGGCGAAAAGCGGCGATCCGCTGCTGTCGGCTTCGGCGGTAGAGACCCTGCGTCAACGATTGTTGCCGCAGGTGTCATTGATCACCCCGAACCTGCCGGAAGCGGCCGCGCTACTCGATGCCCCCCATGCGCGTAACGAACGGGAAATGCTGGAGCAGGGGCGGGCGCTGCTGGCGCTGGGCTGCGGCGCGGTATTGATGAAGGGCGGCCATCTCGACGATGCCGAAAGCCCGGACTGGCTCTTCACCCGCGAAGGGGAACAGCGGTTCACCGCGCCGCGAGTGCAGACCAAAAATACCCACGGCACCGGCTGTACGCTCTCCGCCGCGCTGGCGGCGCTGCGCCCGCGTCACGCGGACTGGGCGGCCACCGTTATCGAGGCGAAGGCCTGGCTGTCGGCGGCTCTGGCACAGGCCGACTCTCTGGAGGTAGGCCACGGTATCGGGCCGGTGCACCATTTCCACGCCTGGTGGTAAATGGCAGCGCAACGGGACAGCAGAATCTCCTGAAAAAATGGCCCCCCGGCTGGAAAATAGGCTAAGTCGGTACCAGGCTTAACCTGCCCAAAAAAATTGGGTTGGGATAATGCACGCCGGCTTCGGCCGGCCTTACGGGAGATTGCTATGACTGATATTACGCAGTTGCTGGGCAAAGATGCCGAGAGCCTGTTGCAGCACCGTTGTATAACCATTCCGTCCGACCAGCTGTATCTGCCTGGCGCAGATTATGTTGATCGGGTGATGGTGGATAACAACCGACCACCGGCGGTGCTACGCAATATGCAGACCCTGTACAATACCGGACGCCTGGGGGGAACCGGCTACCTTTCCATTCTGCCGGTTGACCAGGGCGTGGAGCACTCGGCGGGCGCCTCCTTTGCCGCCAACCCGCTGTACTTTGATCCGAAAAATATCGTCGAGCTGGCGATCGAAGCCGGCTGTAACTGCGTGGCGTCGACCTACGGCGTGCTGGCCTCGGTGTCGCGCCGCTACGCGCATCGCATCCCTTTCCTGGTGAAGCTCAACCATAACGAAACGCTGAGCTACCCCACCGAATACGACCAGACCCTCTACGCCAGCGTTGAGCAGGCGTTCAATATGGGGGCGGTGGCCGTGGGAGCGACGATCTATTTCGGCTCAGAACAATCGCGTCGTCAGATAGAAGAGATTTCCGCCGCCTTTGAGCGGGCCCATGAGCTGGGCCTGGTCACCGTGCTGTGGGCCTATCTGCGCAATTCGGCGTTCAAGAAAGACGGCGTCGACTATCATGTTTCCGCTGACCTGACCGGTCAGGCCAACCACCTGGCGGCCACCATCGGCGCCGATATCGTTAAGCAAAAGATGGCGGAGAATAACGGCGGCTACAAAGCGGTTAACTTCGGCTATACCGACGACCGGGTGTACAGCAAACTGACCAGCGATAACCCCATCGATCTGGTGCGCTACCAGCTGGCCAACTGCTATATGGGCCGCGCCGGGCTGATCAACTCCGGCGGCGCGGCGGGCGGGGAGACCGACCTTGCCGACGCGGTGCGCACGGCGGTGATCAATAAACGCGCCGGCGGCATGGGGCTGATCCTTGGCCGCAAAGCGTTTAAGAAATCGATGGCCGACGGCGTGAAGCTGATCAATGCCGTGCAGGATGTTTATCTGGATGGCAAAGTGACTATTGCATAAGGCAAAAATCCGGGCGTCACCGCCCGGATTGCTCGTTGTTTGTACCAGATGCGGTTTATTAAGACTCTGCCGCGTTGGCGGTAAACGGTTTCGCATGCTGAGCGCTGGTAAAGCCAGGCTGTTCAACGCGGATTAACGGGCACAGGAAGAAGGCCAGAATATATAAGGCGGTATAGGCTATTACCACGCCGATAGTGCTGAAATAGGGCAGCAGTACCACGGCAATCGCCGGCGCCAGAAAGTTCGACAGCCCGGCTGACAGGTTATAGACCGAAATGGCCGCGCCTTTATGGTTCGGCTCCAGCGCCGGGAACACCGCCGCCATCGGCACAAACGCGGCGACAAAAATCCCCAGGGCAATAGCCGGTACCAGCGCCATGGCAAAATTATGGCCGAAGTGCTGGGGCAGGTAATAGAACGCCAGGCTGGAAAGCGCCATCCCGATGCAGCCGAACCAGCGGATAACCTTCATCCAGCCCATTTTCTCCGCCACAATCCCCCAGAAAACGTTCGAAAAGATAGTAGTGAAGAAGAATGCCGCCCATACCTGCAGCCATTCCGAGGTGGTAAATCCCAGCTCATCAACAAACATCATCGGCATGATCACCGCAAAACCAAACAGCGACAGGGTGTTGATAATGCGCACAATGCTCGAGAACAGAATGCTGCGGTTGGTATAGAGTAGCGTCGCCGCGCGCCCCAGTTCGGCGAATTTTTCACGAGTGGTCAGGTTCTGCATATGGCGCGGCGTTTCGGTATGACGCATCGACACCAGCGCAATAATGCCGCCGGTGGCGCAAAAGAGCAGCGCCAGCCACAGGGTGCCCATTTCGCCAATGTGGGGAATGGTAAAGCTCGGAATATAGCTGCCGAACACGCCGATACCCACCGAGTAGACCGCCCAGAACCAGCCCAGCGCGGAGCTGGAACTGTCGCTGCGGACGTTGTGGATAATGGCGACGATAAAGGAGTAGAGGAACAGCGGGTAGGCCAGGCCGCGGATGCCATAAAACAGCAGGATCAGCGCATAGTTGGCGCGACCGAGGCCGAAGATGAGGAACAGTACGTGGAACACACACCACAGCACGAAGCCAATCAGCATGGCTTTACGTGGGGTGATGATTTCCGCCACCACGCCGGAGACCCACGCCGACAGGGCGGCAGCCAGACCGTAGAGAGTAAAGGCAAAGGAAGCCTGCGCCGGGGTGAATCCGAGTGCTTTGATGTAGTGCGACAGAAAAGCCAGCTCAAAGCCGTCGCCGGTCATAAACACGGCGATGGCGACATATCCCCAGATGAGGTTGAGCGGTAGACCGTACCACTGTTTGTTATTAACGGACATGTTGACCTCGATTTCAGAGTGCAGATGAGTGTCTCCGCTGCATAGCAGCGGAGCATTATTGTTATAAAATAAGGAGGTATGTTATTCGCGAATCAGCCTGCCGGTCTGTTGTAGCGCCTTATAGGCCGCATACCTGCGCTGATGAAGCGGGCTAAACGCCGTCTCGCTGTGATAGGTGGCGTCCACCTGAGTAAACTGCTTCATGGCCTCCGGCAGCGAAGCCGCGACTCTGCCCGCCACCGCGCCGAGGATGGCGGAACCTAACAGCACCGGCTCGCGGCTGGCGGTGCTCACGACGCTAACGCCGCAGGCGTCGGCCAACAGCTGACGCACCAGCGGATGCTGCCCGGCTCCGCCGCTGATGACGATATTTTCACTCTCAATTCCGCAGTCGCGCTGGGCGTCAATGATCTGTCGCAGACCATAGCCAATCCCGCATAGCCCGGCAACGTACAGCGCGGTCAGGTTATCCAGGTCCCGCTCCATCCCCAGCCCGGCAATCAGCGCTTTCGCGTGGGGATCGGCAAGCGGCGCGCGATTACCGAGAAACTCCGGAACGACGTGCAGACCGGCGGCCAGCGTTACCGCTTCAGAAGGCGAAGCAACTTGCGTCAGAACGCGATCCGCCAGCCAGACCGGCAGAGGGACGCCTGCGGCTTTCGCTTGCTCGCGCGCTTCCGCCGCCGCCGGATGGAAGCTCAGCAGCTGGTCGATAGCCGCGCCGGCGGCGCTTTGCCCGCCTTCACTTAGCCAGTAGCCCGGCACCATCGCCGAATAGTAAGGGCCCCAGACGCCCGGGACGAATACCGCGTCCTGAGTGGTGGTCATGGTGCAGGAAGAAGTACCGAAGACATAGGCCATATTGTTGACCGCGCCGTTAAGCACGCCGACGGTACCGATGCCGCCCGCGTGGGCGTCAATCATCCCCACCGCCACCGGCGTGCCGATCGGCAGGCCCATCTCCTCTGCCGCCGTGGCGCAAAGGCCGTCGCCGCAGGGGGTGCCTGGATCGACAATCCGCTGGCCGATGCGGACAAAATCTTCATCCGCCAGCTCTGCGAGGCCAATCTGGCGGAAGTAACCGGCATCCCAGCGTTGTTCATGCGCCAGGTAGGTCCATTTACAGGTCACCGTGCAGACCGAGCGGGCTTCATCGCCGGTTGAGCGCCAGGTGAGGTAATCGGCGAGGTCGAAGAAGTGGCGCGCCTGCTGATAGATGTGCGGGCGATTCTCCTTCAGCCACAAAATTTTCGGCGTTTGCATCTCCGGCGAGATTTTGCCGCCAACGTACCGCAGTACCGGGTGGCCCGTGGCATTGATCTTTTCCGCCTGCCCGGTGGCGCGATGATCCATCCAGACAATAATGTTGCGGTCCGCATCGTCCGAAGGCCCGACCGCCAGCGGCGCATCGTTATCGCCAATCACCACCAGCGAGCAGGTGGCATCGAAGCCGATCCCGGCTATCGACGACGGCGAAACGCCGGCGCTGGCCACCGCCGTTTTAATGCAGTAGCACACCGCCTGCCAGATCTCACGGCTCGACTGCTCGACCTTGTTTCCGGCGCTGCGAAACAGGGTTATTTCCCGGGTCGCGTGGGCGAGGAGCTCGCCCCGCAGATTGAATACCCCGGCGCGCACGCTGCCCGAACCGACATCCACGCCAATAATGTTTTGCGTATCGTTTTGCATCACATCCTCTCACAGGCTGGCCAGGGTCAGAGATCCACGCTGTTCGGCAGGATCACAATGTCGCGCACGGTGACGTTTTTCGAACGCGTCACCATAAACAGCACCGACTCCGCCACTTCAATCGGCTGCATCAGGCTGCCGTTGGCCAGCGCTTCGTCCATTTTGGCTTTTGGCCAGTCGTCCAGCAGAGCGGTAACCACCGGGCCCGGCAGTACGGCGCCGACGCGCACGCCATACTGCGCCACCTGGCGACGAGTGGTGTGCACAAATGCCTGCACCGCGAATTTCGACGCGGTATAGACAGGCTCCCAGATCACCGGCACCACGCCCGCGATCGAGCTGGTGAAGATAATATCCCCGGATTTTTGCGCGATCAGATGCGGCAGGACGCTGCGCACGCAGCGGAAGGCGGCGTTGATATTAAGGTGCAGCACGCGGTCCCAGACGTCCGGGTCGCCCTCGGCCACCGGCCCGCCGATATAGGCGCCGGCGTTGGCGTGGAAGATATCGAGACGCCCGGTAAGCTGCAAAATGCCCTGCAGTAGGTTATCGACCTGGTCCGCCTGCATCAGGTCGACCTGCAGGGCGAAGGCGTTTTCGCCAAGTTCGGCGACCAGTTTGTTGAGCTTTTCGCCTTCGCGGTCGATCAGTACCACTTTTGCGCCAGCTCCCAGCAGGGTCCTCGCGCACTCGAGGCCGATACCGGACGCCGCGCCGGTGATCGCGGCGACTTTACCGCTGAGGGAAGTATTCATAGAGGAGACAGAGTGGTTCATTTTATAATCCTTTGCCGTGTCTGGTTAAAACTATCGAACGCGAGGGCATCACGTTCGAGGTGATAGACTAAAACTGGTAACATATTGAATATCAGCATCTTAATTCAGGCTTGCTGGCATGTTGAGGCGGTATGCGCGCGTACTTCCTGGCGTGAAAAGGATGCTCAATCGATGAAGCTATGTTGCTCTCGCTTCATCGATTGAGCAAGTGGGGAAATTAACAGCGACATGATTTTGTGACGCAAGTTGGAAAAATGAAGAAGATAACGATTTACGACCTGGCGGAACTTTCCGGCGTTTCGGCGAGCGCGGTGAGCGCTATCCTCAACGGTAACTGGAAAAAGCGCCGCATCAGCGCCAAGCTTGCGGAAAAGGTGACGCGGATTGCCGAGGAGCAGGGCTATGCGATTAACCGTCAGGCCAGCATGCTGCGCAGTAAAAAATCACACGTCATCGGTATGATTATCCCCAAATATGATAACCGCTACTTCGGTTCCATCGCCGAACGCTTTGAGGAGATGGCCCGCGAGCGCGGCCTGCTGCCGATTATCACCTGTACGCGCCGGCGTCCGGAACTGGAGATCGAAGCGGTAAAGGCGATGCTCTCCTGGCAGGTTGACTGGGTGGTCGCGACCGGGGCGACCAATCCGGATAAAATTTCCGCGCTATGCCAGCAGGCGGGCGTGCCAACGGTCAATCTCGACCTGCCGGGCTCTCTCTCGCCGTCGGTGATTTCGGATAACTACGGCGGCGCGAAAGCGCTGACTCATAAGATCCTGGCTAATAGCGCCCGCCGCCGCGGAGAGCTGGCGCCGCTGACCTTTATCGGCGGGCGCAGCAGCGACCATAACACCAGCGAGCGTTTACGCGGCTTCCACGATGCGCATCGCGAGCTGGGGCTTAGCGTGCCGCAGGCGAATATTCTGGCTCCTGGCTATTCGAAAGGCCACGTTGAGGCCTGCCTGCAGGAGCGGTTTAGCAGCGCGAAGACGCTGTTGCAGGGGATATTTGTTAACTCGACGATATCCCTGGAAGGGGTTGTGCGCTGGCTGTCGCAGGTGGGTCTGACCGGCAGCGAGCAGCCACCGATGGGCTGCTTCGACTGGGATCCGTTTGTCTATCTGCTGGGGCACGATATCGACATGGTGCAGCAGGACGTGCCGGCGATGCTGGACGCTGTTTTTTCGATTATTGACGCCGGCGAAGCCAGCCAGCAGCGGATTGAAATTCCCCCGCGACTGATGAGCAGCAGCTGAGTCGCTGTCTGGCTGTTAAACGTTACCGCGTCAGCAGCCAGCGGGCGGTATGCTCATCGGTCACCAGGCCATTGATCCAGCCGCCTTTAAGGGCGGCCAGGATCGCCGGTCGTTTATGTTCTCCACAGGCAGCGGCAATCCGCGGGCAGTGGCTCTGGCGGATATCATAGCTGGTGATCATGCGGTTGATCTCGCTGTCTACCACGTCGCCTTGCGCATCAATAAACCGCCCGAGGATCTCCCCGATGCCGCCGCGGGCGGTCAGCTCATCCATCTGCGCCTGATTGATAAAGCCGTCTTTAAAGATCGGACTTTGCGTGCCCAGCGGACCAATACCGACAAAAATCACGTCCGCCTCGCGGGCGACGCCGGAGACGCTGCGGAATAAGCGATTAGTGCACCACATTTCATACTCATCCGCGCTTTGGGCGTAGCGCGGCGCCGGCCACTGATAGTACTTGGCCTTAATTTTGCGGGTCAGCAGCAGGGGCACGTCATCGTAATAATTGCACTGCCCGTCGGCGTTCATGGCGCTGATCAGCGCCACGCAGCGGGTATTCAGGCTGTCAAAATCGATGCGCTGCAGCGCTTTTTTCAGGGTCAGGCCCGAGCCCAGACCGATGATTTTCTCTTTATCATCCTGCAGATAGCGAGCCATCAGCTGATAGCAGCCAAATGACACACTGTCGAGGGTGCTTTCTTCGCTAAAGGCGGGGACCACATTGCACTCGATCAAGCGGTATTTTTCCTGCAGCAACTGCGCATAATCGAGGCAGTTCGCTACCGGATGGTGCAGATTAATCGACACAATCCCTTCTTCTTTCGCGGCGGCGATCAGCCGTTGCACCACCGGTCTGGAGGTGCCCAGTAGGCTGGCAATCTCACTCTGATTCTGGCCGGCGATGTAGTACATCCATGCGGCACGCACCTTCTGATCCAACCGGATATCGTCTTCTTTACTCATGGTTTCCCGCCCTAAGTTGCTGGCCAGGGCACGCAATTGGCCTGGCGAATACCCGCATTCTCGCCGTGGTTGGCATAACTGGCAAGCTTTTGCTCTTTTCTGGTCATTTGTAATTTAATTGGGTAATTGATCTTTTGTGATCCATGGCTCTTATTTTGGTCAAATGATCAATTACAGTGGCGCCATCAACTCAAGGAGAGCAGAACATGAACAATCAATTCACATGGCTTCATATCGGTCTGGGTTCTTTTCATCGCGCGCATCAGGCGTGGTATCTGCATCGTCTGATTGCTTCCGGGGATAATCGCTGGCGCATCGCGGCGGGGAATATTCGCAACGACGCCGAGCAGGTGGTCCAGGCGCTGGCGGCGCAGGGAGGACGTTACGTCCTCGAGACCGTCAACCCGGAAGGGGAGCGCGAATATGAAGAGATCACCTCAATCCAGAAACTGCTACCGTGGCAGGCCGGGCTACAGCCGCTGATTAACGAAGGGGCAAACCCGCAGACCAAAGTTATCGCCTTTACCGTGACGGAAGGGGGGTACTACCTGAACACTCGCCATCGGCTGGAAACCAGCAACCCCGATCTGCAGGCCGACCTGCAAGGCGAGTGCAAAACCATTTACGGCACCCTCGCGCGGATCCTGGAAAAGCGCATGGCCGACAACGCCGGGCCGCTGACCCTGCTCAACTGCGATAACGTGCGTCATAACGGCGAGCGTTTCCACGACGGTATGGTCGAGTTCCTGCAGCTCACCGGCAAACAGGCGGTGATTGACTGGATGGCGGCCAACACCACCTGTCCGAACACCATGGTGGACCGCATCACCCCGCGTCCGGCGGCCGATCTGCCGGCCCGCATCAAAGCGCAAACCGGAATTGATGACAAAGCGCCGGTGATGGGGGAGACCTTTATCCAGTGGGTAGTGGAGAACAACTTCCGCGATGCCCGCCCGGATCTGGAGGCGGTCGGCGTGGAGATGGTGGAGTCGGTCATCCCGTATGAAGAGGCGAAAATCCGTATTCTGAACGCGTCGCACAGCTGCATTGCCTGGGCGGGAACCTTAATCGGCCAGCAGTATATTCATGAAAGCACGCTGACCGATGTTATCTACGCCATTGCCGACCGCTACGTCACGGAGGACGTTATTCCGTGTCTCGGCGATAACGGTATTGATCTGCCGACCTACCGGGATGTGGTGCTTAAGCGCTTTACCAACCCCTATATCCAGGACACCAACCAGCGCGTCGCCGCCGACGGTTTCTCGAAAATTCCGGCGATGATCGCGCCAACCTTGCAGGAGTGCTACCAGCGCGGCGTCCGCCCGGAAGCGACCGCCATGCTGCCGGCGCTGTTCTTCGTCTTTATGGAGCAGTGGCACAAGGGAACTCTGCCATATCAGTACCAGGACGGCATCCTGGATGCGCAGGCGGTGCATGAGATGTTCGAGGCTCAGGATCCGGTGGCTGTCTACGCGCGCGATAAAGCCCTGTTTGGTGATCTCGCCAACAACGCGGATTTCCTGGCGCTGATGCGCGAGAAAGTCGCCGCCGTTTACACGCTGATTAACTAAGAGGTGGCTATGTATCTGGGTATCGATCTCGGCACATCGGAAGTCAAAGCGCTGGTCATTGATGAGAACCATGAGGTTATCGCCAGCCATAGCGCGCCGCTGAGTATTCAGCGGCCTCATCCGCACTGGTCAGAACAAGCGCCGGAGCTATGGTGGGAGGCGACGGAGTACCTGATGGCCACGCTACGGGAAAAATGCGCCCAGCATTGGCCGGCCATTAAGGCGATTGGCCTCTCCGGGCAGATGCACGGCGCGGTGTTGCTGGATGCAGAGGGGAAGGCGATCCGTCCAGCCATTCTGTGGAACGACACCCGCTGCGCCGCAGAGTGCGCCGAGCTGGAGGCGATGGCGCCGGAGCTGCATCAGGTGGCGGGCAACCTGGCGATGCCGGGCTTTACCGCGCCGAAGCTGTTGTGGGTGCGCCGTCACGAGCCGGAACACTTTCAGCGCACCGCCACGGTGCTGCTGCCCAAGGATTATCTGCGCTACCGGATGACCGGGAAGAAAGTCTCCGATATGTCGGACGCCGCCGGGACGCTGTGGCTGGACGTGGCGAAGCGCGACTGGTCCGACGCACTGCTGGACAAGTGCGGCCTGTCGCGTAGCCAAATGCCGACGCTGGTCGAAGGCTGTGAGGTTTCCGCCACCCTTGACCCGCAGGTGGCTGCGCGCTGGGGGCTGAATGCCTCGGTGGTGGTGGCCGGGGGCGGGGGTGATAACGCAGTCAGCGCCATTGGCGTCGGCGCGGTTTCGCCGGGGGATGCGTTTATTTCGCTCGGCACCTCCGGGGTGCTGTTTGTGGTGACCGATGCCTATCGTCCGGCGCCGCAGTCGGCGGTACATGCGTTTTGTCACGTGCTGCCGAACCTGTGGCACCAGATGAGCGTCATGCTGAGCGCCGCCAGCTGTTTGCAGTGGTTCTGCCGCCTGACCGGCACCACGGAGGTGGCGCTGCTGGCGGAGATTGCCGAGCTAAGCGAGGAGGATAAAGCCAACGCCCCGTTCTTCCTGCCCTATCTCTCCGGGGAACGAACCCCGCATAACGATCCTGACGCCCGCGGCATCTTCTGGGGCATGACCCACGCCAGCCTGCGCGCGCAGCTCGGCTACGCGGTGCTGGAGGGGGTGAGCTTTGGGATCAACGACGGCCTGCAGGCATTGAAAGAGAGCGGGACGCCGATCGCGCAGTGCTCGCTGGTGGGCGGGGGCGCCCGCAGCCCGTTCTGGGCCCAGCTGCTGGCCGATATTCTCGCTATGCCGGTGGTGACCCACAAAGGCGGAGAGACCGGCGGCGCGCTGGGCGCGGCGCGGCTGGCCTGCCTGGCGGCGGGCAAACCCATTGCCGCGGTGTGTGAAAAACCGGAAGTCTGGCAGACCTGGCGTGCGGATCCCATTCGCCACCACACCCTGATGCAACGCTACGCGCAGTTTAAAGCCCTGTATTTAAACGATCTGCACTATCGACAGCACTGATTTTCATCATAACCGCCGCTTCGTTGCACGTCGCGGAGCGGCCACCCTGTACCCTGAAAACGAGGTCATTATGTCTATCAATAATAAACAGTGGCTCGGTTTACCCCTGAACCTGCTCTGGGGATACATCGCCATTGCCGTATTTATGACCGGCGACGGTTTTGAATTAGCCTTTCTGTCGCACTATATCAAAGCCCTCGGCTTCTCTCCGGCGGAGGCCTCCTTTGCCTTTACCCTCTACGGCCTGGCCGCTGCGCTGTCGGCGTGGATTTCCGGGGTGGTGGCGGAAATTATCACCCCGCTGAAAACGATGATGATTGGCTTCGTGCTGTGGTGCGTATTCCACGTGCTGTTCCTCGTTTTCGGCCTCGGTCACGCCAACTATGCGCTGATCCTGCTTTTCTACGGCATCCGCGGCTTCGCCTATCCGCTGTTCCTCTACTCGTTTATCGTGGCGATTGTCCATAACGTCAAAAGCGACAACGCCAGCTCGGCCATCGGCTGGTTCTGGGCGGTGTATTCCATCGGCATCGGGGTCTTCGGCAGCTATATTCCGAGCTTTACCATTCCGCACATTGGCGAAATGGGCACCCTGTGGCTGGCGCTGGCCTTCTGCCTTACCGGGGGCGTGATTGCCCTGGTTTCCCTGCGCCATATTCAAACGCCGCAGCATATGCAGAATCTCACCACCCGTGAGAAGTTTTCCGAGCTGGGACGCGCCGCGACGCTGCTCTATACCAACCGCAATATTCTGCTGTCGAGCATGGTGAGGATTATCAATACCCTCTCGCTGTTCGGCTTTGCGGTGATTATGCCGATGATGTTTGTCGATGAGCTGGGTTTCAGCACTTCAGAATGGCTCCAGGTATGGGCAGTCTTCTTCTTCACCACCATTTTCTCTAACGTGCTGTGGGGGATCCTCGGGGAAAAACTGGGCTGGATGAAGGTGGTGCGCTGGTTCGGCTGCATCGGGATGGCGCTCTCCAGCCTGGCGTTTTACTACATTCCTCAGCACTTTGGCCATAGCTTTGCGATGGCGCTGATCCCCGCCATCGCCCTCGGGATCTTTGTCGCCGCCTTCGTGCCGCTGGCGGCCGTGTTCCCGGTGCTGGAGCCGAAGCATAAAGGCGCGGCCATTTCGGTCTATAACCTGTCGGCGGGGATGTCGAACTTTCTCGCGCCGGCGATTGCCGTGGTGCTGCTGCCGTTCTTCAGCACCATCGGGGTGGTGATCGCCTATACCGCATTGTACGTGGTGGCCTTTTTCCTCTGCGCCTTTATCCGCGTGGAGCAGCCGGGGTTCTCCCACAAGGAAGCAACCGCCCGCGAGCAGGTTGAATTCTCTTAGGTGATGCGGCTGGCATGAAGCGCATGCCAGCCTTAATGAGGTGAACGAATGAGTATGCAGGCGGTTATTTTTGACATGGATGGCGTGATTATTGATTCCGAGGCGCTGTGGCGCCAGGCGCAGATTGACGCCCTCGCGCAGTGGGGCGCAACGGCGAGCGTGGATGAGTGTGAAACCCTCACCAAAGGCAAACGCCTCGACGAAATCGCTGGCACCTGGTGCCGCTATTTTCAGCTTGATCTTGACCCGCAGCGGCTTGAAGACGCCATCCTGCAGCGCATCACCCGTCTGATTGCCGCGAAAGGCGAACCGATGCGCGGGGTGCAGGAGGCGTTACGCTATTTTCGCGAAGCGGGTTATAAGATTGCGCTCGCCACGTCATCATCTCGTCAGGTTATTGCCGCTGTGCTGAACAAGCTTTCGCTCTGGCACTTTTTTGACGCGATCTCCAGCGCGGATGATGAACCACGCGGCAAACCGCACCCGGCGGTGTACCTCACGACGCTGCGGAAGCTCAATCTCAACGCCAGCCAGTGTCTGGTGATTGAGGATAGCTTTACCGGCTTTTGCGCGGCCCAGTCGGCGGGGATTGCCACGATAGTGATTGCAGAAGATAGCCAGCACGCGCGTTTTCAGGCCGCCGCTGGCCGCTATCAAACCTTACCTGAATTGCTGGAAGCGCTTAGCGCGGAGCCAGCGGCGGTGGTATAAGTCAGCCATTTGTGGGCGCAGACATTCCCGGGATGTAGCTGGTCGGTTAATCTCTTCTCTGCGCTCACGCCCTTTTTTCTCCTGGTCGATCTGCCTCACATTTCGCTCATCTTTTGTGAAAACAGTCACGTCTTGTTGTGCCAATGCCCAAATTTATGGCCTTGCTTAGCGGTGTTTGTCCGAGGCACTACTACGAAGTTGTGCTTAGATTATATATTGAAACGTATTTTCAATAATGTGAAACCGCTTTGCCGATCTGCTTATGTCGATCGGATTTGGCCGTGATAAGGACCGAGCATGAAAATTGAATCTGTGAATGTCACCGTTTTCCAATATCCCACTCGTCGGGTTTCCGACAGCGCCGGGCACTCCCATCCGGGGGTTGAAAGCATGGCCAAAATGGCGATGCTGACCATCACCGCTGATGATGGGGCGCAGGGCTTTTCGTTTGCGCCTCCGGAAGTCGTGCGCCCGTTCGTGGTGAATACTTTTTTTCGCAAAGTGCTGGTGGGACAGGACCCGTTTAACCGTGAGCGTATCTGGCAGGATCTTAACCACTGGCAGCGCGGCAGCGCACATCAGCTAACGGAGCGCGCGCTGTCGTTTGTTGAACAGGCGCTGTGGGACCTGATCGGCCGCAGCCTTAAGATGCCGGTTTATAAGCTGCTCGGCGGCTATCGCGACACTGTCCCGGCTTACGGTAGCACCATGTGCGGCGACGATCTGCCGGGCGGCCTGTCGACCCCGGAAGAGTATGCCGCTTTTGCTGAGAAGCTGGTCGCCCGCGGCTACAAGGCCATCAAACTGCACACCTGGATGCCGCCAATCTCTTTTGCGCCCAATCCCAAAATGGACATTAAAGCCTGCGCGGCGGTGCGCGAAGCCGTAGGGCCGGATATTGACCTGATGATTGATGGCTATCACTGGTACAGCCGCGCCGAGGCGCTGTGGATCGGCAAAGAGCTGGAAAAACTCAATTTCGCCTGGTTTGAAGAGCCGATGGAGGAGGATTCGATGTCCTCCTATGCGTGGCTGGCGGAAAACCTGTCGATTCCCATCGTCGGGCCGGAGAGCTTCGGCGGCAAGCACCACATGCGCGCCGAATGGGTGAAAGCCGGGGCCTGCGACATTCTGCGCGCCGGCGCTAACGGCGTGGGGGGGATTACACCGACCATGAAGGTGGCGGCGCTGGCGGAATCTTTCGGCATGGATTGCGAAGTCCACGGCAACGGAGCGGCAAGCCTGGCGGTGGTGGGCGCGATCCGCAACTGCCGCTGGTACGAGCGCGGCCTGCTGCATCCGTTCCTCGACTACGATGAACCGGCGGCCTATCTCAACAGCATTGTCGACCCGATGGATGACCAGGGATTTGTGCATTTGTCACAACGTCCGGGTCTCGGTGAAGACATTAATTTTGCGTATATCGAAGCCAATACCGTTAGCCACGACTGATTTAAAAAAATAAATACCCGATGGCGCTGCGCTTATCGAGCCTGCGGCCGGTAGACAGGATAAGCCGAAAATGCCGCCATCCGGCAACATGTACCCTACAGTACAGGCAAACAGAGATATGAAAAAAACCTCCTTACTGGGAGCGTGTATTCTCGCGCTCGCCATGTCGATGGGGAGCGGGGAGGCGGTGGCGAAAACGCCGCCCGACCAGCTGATCATCGGCATGAATATGAATAACCTGCTCACCCTTGACCCGGCGGCGATGACCGGTAACGAAGTGGTGGGGATCGTGGTCAACCTCTACGACTCGCTGGTGGAGCTTGACCCTGAGCAGCTCACCACCGTCAGGCCCGCGCTGGCGAAATCCTGGGATATCAGCCCCGACGGCAAAACCCTGACCTTTCATCTGCGCGATGACGTTAAGTTTCACTCCGGCAACCCGCTGACCGCCGCCGACGTCGTGTGGTCAATGCGGCGCATCCTGCACCTCAACCTGGCCCAGGCCTCAGTATGGAAATCCTATGGCTTCAGTAAGAAAAATATCGACAGCCAGGTCAGCGCGCCGGACCGCTTCACGGTGCAAATCGTATTACCCAAAGATAACGATCCGCAGCTGGTGATTTACTCGCTGGCGGCGCTGGGCAACCTCGGAGTGCTGGACAGTAAAACGGTGCAAAGCCACCAGCAGGATAACGACTGGGGTAACCGCTGGCTAACCACCCATGAAGCCGGTTCCGGGCCGTTTATCCTCGAAACCTGGCAGGCGAAAGATGTGCTGCGCATGAAGCGCAACCCTGACTACTGGCGCGGCGAGGCGAAAATGAGCCGCGTGGTACTGCGTCATTTCCAGGAGTCGCAAACTCTGCGCCTGATGATCGAAAAAGGCGACCTTGATATTGCCAACAATATGGCGGTTTCCGATATCAACGCCCTGCGCAGCGATCCGCAGCTGACCGTCGATGCGGTGCAGCGCGGCACCATGTACTACGTGGCGATGAGCATGAAAGAGGCGCACTTCGCCAATCCGAAAGTGCGCGAGGCGGTGCGCTATCTGATTGATTACCAGGGTATCAATAAAGCGCTGATGCCGGGCTACGGCGTGCTGCACCAGCGGCCTATCAAAGCGGGAATGCCGTCCACGCTACCCGATCCCGGCTACAGGCTGGACGTGGCGCGGGCGAAAAAGCTGCTGGCGGAAGCGGGATATCCCAACGGCTTTGATACCACGCTGCGGGTACTCTCCGATCAGCCATTTCTTAACATCGCTATCGCCGTGCAGTCGACGCTGATGCAGGCGGGGATTAACGCCAAAATCATCACCGGCACTGGTAACCAGATCTACGGCGCAATGCGCGAGCGTAAATTTGACCTGCTAGTAGGTCGCGGCGGCAGCGGGATGGAGCCGCATCCGCATTCCAGCCTGCGCGCGCTGGTCTATAACCCGGATAACAGCGATAAGGCGCGCCTGACCAACTTCCAGGGCTGGCGTACCGGTTTTTACGACCCGCAACTGAATACGATGATTGACCAGGCCCTGCTGGAACGCGATCCGCAAAAACAGGTGGCTGACTACCAGGCCATCCAGACACGCTACGACCAGCTGGTTCCGGCTTTAATTCCGCTTTCGCAGATGGTTGATTCGGTCGTCGTGCGCAACGAGGTACGGGAGTATCAGCCGCACCCCTCCGCCACCACTTTTCTGCGTGACGTCTATAAAGTCCGCGAAGGAGAGAAAGGATGAGTACCGCAATCCTTGCGCCCGGCTCACGCGGCCGGCGCTTATCAAAACGGCTACTGCAGGTGGTGATTACACTGTTCGGCCTGCTGCTGCTGACCTTTACCATTGGCCGCGTCATGCCCATCGACCCGGTGCTGGCGATTGTCGGCCCGGATGCTGACCAGAGTACCTATCAGCAGGTTTACCAGCAGCTGGGGTTTGATAAATCGCTGACCACCCAGTTTGGCATCTATTTCGTCAACCTTTTGCACGGCGATCTGGGCAACGCGCTGCTGACCGGGAAACCGGTGGTGGACGATATTATCCGCGTCTTCCCGGCCACCATGGAGCTGGCAACGATGGCGATTATTGTCGGCGCGGGTCTTGGTATTCCGCTGGGCGTGTTGGCGGCGGCGCGGCGCAATAGCGTCTCCGATTATGTGGTACGCATTATCAGCCTGGCGGGCTACTCGACGCCGATCTTTTGGGTCGGGATGATGGGGCTGCTGGTGTTCTATGCCTGGCTTGGCTGGGTAGGCGGCGCCGGGAGGGTAGATCTCGGGCTGGATGGTGTGGTGCCGCGCCGCACCGGGCTGATCACCGTTGATGCGCTGCTGGCCGGCAACGGCCAGGTGTTCTGGAACGCCATTAATCATCTGATTCTTCCCGCCTCGCTGCTGGGTTTTCACTCGCTGGCTTATATCAGCCGTATGACCCGCAGCTTTATGCTGGCCCAGCTGTCGCAGGAGTTCATTATTACCGCCCGGGTGAAAGGGCTGACCGAGCGCCAGGTTATCTGGAACCATGCGTTTCGTAACATCCTCGTGCAACTGCTGACGGTGGTGGCGCTGGCCTACGGCGCGCTGCTGGAAGGCGCGGTGCTGATTGAAACCGTCTTCTCATGGCCGGGGTTTGGCTCCTACCTTACCGGAAGCTTGCTGCTGGGCGATATGAATGCGGTGATGGGCTGCGTGCTGCTGGTGGGGGTGATCTTCGTGATGCTCAACCTGCTCTCCGACATGCTGTATCAATTCTTTGACCCGAGGACAAAATCATGACCGTTTCTCTGGATTCGCCGCTTTCGGGTGGTGCGGGCGAAGGCCGTCAGCGGCTGCAACGCGCGGCGGCGCGGGCCGTCGGGTTTATCGGCAAAATGGCGCGCAATCCGCTCACGGCCATCGGCGGAGGAATTATCTTTATGCTGCTGGTGGTGGCGATTTTCGCGCCGCTGATTGCGCCTTATAACCCGCTGGTACAGGACCTGAATAGTGCGCTGGTCGCGCCGAATGCGCAGCACTGGTTCGGCACCGATGAGTTTGGCCGGGATATCTTTAGTCGCCTGGTGTACGGCTCCCGCATCACGCTCTATATCGTGCTGCTGGTCTCAGTGACCGTCGGTCCGCTCGGGCTGCTGCTGGGCGTCAGCGCCGGCTATTTCGGCGGTAAAGTCGATATGGTGCTGATGCGCGTCACCGATATTTTCATCTCCTTCCCGAGTCTGGTCCTGGCGCTGGCGTTTGTCGCCGCTTTAGGACCGGGGCTGGAGCACGTGGTTATCGCCATCACTCTGACCGCCTGGCCGCCGATTGCCCGTCTGGCGCGCGCCGAAACGCTCTCTCTGCGCCAGGCCGATTTTATCTCCGCCGTGCGTCTGCAGGGCGCTTCATCGGCCCGCGTCCTCTGGCGCCATATCGTGCCGCTGTGTCTGCCCTCGGTCATTATCCGTATCACCATGAATATGGCCGGGATCATTCTGATCGCGGCCGGCCTAGGCTTTCTCGGCCTCGGCGCGCAGCCGCCAGAGCCGGAGTGGGGAGCGATGATCTCCAGCGGGCGCACTTATATGATGGAGTGCTGGTGGGTCGTAACCATTCCGGGGCTGGCGATTTTGATCAATAGCTTAGCGTTCAACTTCTTAGGAGATGGCCTACGTGACATCCTCGATCCCCGTAGTGAATAATGCACCGCTGCTCGACGTGCGCGATTTGTGCGTCGACTTTGTTAACGGTAGCGCGGTGACCCACGCCGTGCGCGGCGTTTCCTTCCAGCTGGGGCATGAGAAGCTGGCCATTGTCGGCGAATCCGGTTCGGGTAAGTCCACCGTTGGGCGCGCGCTGCTGCAGCTGCATCCGAAAAAGGCCCGCGTCAGCGCCAGCCGGATGCAGTTTGCCGACCTCGATCTGCAGCATCTTAGCGAAGCGCAGATGCGCGGCGTACGCGGCAAACGTATCTCGATGATTATGCAGGATCCGAAATATTCGCTGAATCCGGTGGTCTGCGTGGGTAAGCAAATCGCCGAGGCCTGGCTTACTCATCATCCCGGGCGTAAAGATGAGGCGAAAGCCAGGGCGCTGGAGATGCTGGAGGTGGTGCGTATTCGCCAGCCGGAGCGCGTTTATCAGCTTTATCCGCATGAAATATCCGGCGGACAGGGGCAGCGCATCATGATCGCCATGATGCTGATTACCGACCCGGAGCTGATCATTGCCGATGAGCCCACCTCCGCGCTGGACGTGTCGGTGCGCCTGCAGGTGCTGGGCCTGCTGGATGACCTGGTTCAGTCGCGCGGGCTGGGGCTGATTTTTATCAGCCACGATATCAACCTCGTGCGCAGCTTCTGCGACCGGGTGCTGGTGATGTACGCCGGACGGGTAGTGGAGTCCATCGCCGCTAAAGATCTCGATAACGCCCGTCACCCCTACACTCAGGGATTGATTAACTCGCTGCCGGATATGCAGCATCGTCGCCCGATACTGCCGGTGCTGCAGCGTCAGGCCAGCTGGTTAACGGATTAAGGAGCGGATAATGATTGAAGTTCAACATCTCAACCTCGCGTTTGGCGAGGGGGAGAAGCGTAACCAGGTGCTGTATGACGTCAGTTTCCACGTTAAGCCCGGCGAGATCTACGGTCTGGTAGGAGAGTCCGGTTCCGGTAAAACGACGGTGCTCAAGTGCCTGGCGGGGCTGTTTACCCACTGGCAGGGGGAACTGACCATCGATGCTCAGCCCTTAGGGCATGAAATTAGCCGCGAGCGCTGCCGTCAGGTGCAGATGGTATTTCAGGACCCCTACGGATCGCTGCATCCCCGTCACACCATTGGCGATATCCTCGAAGAGCCGCTGCAGATCCATCGTATCAACGACCGCGACCGGCGGATCAATGTGCTGCTGGATAAAGTTGGCCTCAACCGCGCCTTTCGCGAGCGCTATCCGCATCAGCTCTCCGGCGGGCAGCGGCAGCGCGTGGCGATAGCCAGAGCGCTGATTCTTGAGCCTCAGGTGCTGCTGCTGGATGAGCCGACGTCGGCGCTGGATGTGTCGGTGCAGGCTGAGATCCTTAACCTGCTGGCGGAACTGCAGCGGGAGGCTAAGCTCACTTACCTGATGGTCACCCACGATCTTGGGGTTATTGCCCACTTATGCCAGAAAGTGGCGGTGATGCAGTACGGGAAGATCCTCGAAACCCTGACGGTCGATGCGCTGGTCAGCGGCCAGGCGCAGATGGCCTATACGCAGATGCTGGTTAACGCCAGTCGGCAATATACGCGCGAAATGGCGCGCGAGGTGGCGGAATACTAAGCTTTATGGCGCATTGTCTCACGGCAGATGCGCCCATTTTAATAGGTAACTATTTGATGTTATAGGTTTTTTGTGGTTGTGGGTATCGTCTATTAATGTAAGCGCGGTGTTTGGATCGATATCCTGCCCAGGTTTTTTCCCTGCAGCCGCAGGTGCCGTTTTACCTTAACATTCAGAGGCTCAATCAACGAACCCGGCTGCTGTATACCAGCCGGGCGCCGTCTTTGCTTTGCGAAGCCTGATCAGCGTAGCAGCGGGCAGTCGGGCGGCAGCCGGCAGCGCAGGGCCGCCGGTAACAGCTCCATACGGAAGGTTTTGCCGCTGAGCGGCTCGCCGTCGAGGTTAAAGGTCATCTCATGGGGGGCGGTGATCTCAAACCATGAGGAGACACCGTCAACAATATTCGGCGAGTTTTCCGGATTCGCCAGGGTGCTGAACAGGGCAGGGATCAGCTCTTCGCCGGTGAAAATGCGCAGATGCAGCAGACCATCGTTAATCAACGCCTCCGGGCACAGCTGCTGGCCGCCGCCGGCCTGGCGGCCGTTGCCGATGCCGATGACCAGCGCATCGCCCTGCCAGTGAAAGTTCTCTCCGCGGATCTCGCAGCGGTCCGGCTTCAGGGTATCCATGCGCATCAGACCGTGGATTAAATAAGAGACACCGCCGAGCGCGGCCTTGAGTTTTTCCGGCGTTTCGGTGGTGATCCGGGTGCCGAACCCGCCGGTCGCCATATTAATAAAGCCGGTTTTATCATTCACCCGGGCGATATCTATCGGCACATCGCGGCCGACGATCGCCAGCTTGAGGGCGCTGGCCAGATCCTGCGGAATACCGACGCTGGTGGCAAAGTCGTTAGCCGTGCCCAGCGGTAAAATCCCTAGCGCCATCTTGCCGCCGCGCTCCACCAGCGCGGTCGCCACTTCATTAATGGTGCCATCGCCACCGCCGGCGATCACCGTTTCAACGTTCAGCTGCAGGGCTTCATCGATAAACCGAGCGGCATCGCCCTTTTCCCAGGTCACGCGGACGTGAATATCAATCCCTTCATCGCGTAACAGGTTAACCGCTTCGCGTAGCTGCGGTTCATTGGCACCTTTGCCGTTAAGGATCAGTAAGCTGGCAGGAAACGTAGACATCATCAAGGGAACCTTTATTGCTCAATGTTGCATAAAGTGTACCGCATGACGAAAGCGAAGACCGGAGGAGAGGCAAAAAAATAAGCCCGCGTAAGGGAGATTACGCAGGCTAAGGAGGTGGTTCCTGGTACAACTAGCATTTATGGGTTATGTTTTTCAGCGAAATGGATGATACCTGTTTCGATCGAAACGGTATGTGATCCGATTCTAATATCCTTACATCGTGAAAAAATAACGCAAATTAACTAGTTACCGTGCGGATTTCTGGTTGTTTGACCAGTAAAGTTGCGCATCAGCAGGGCATACTGCAGGGGCAGGTCGTCCGGCACAGGCAACCAGACGGTATAGCCATCGCCCGGGGCCACCGGCATGGTTTCGCCTTTGCCATTCTCCATATGCTCAAGGGTGAAATTGACGTTACCCTGCGGGGTCATCAGCTCAAGGCTGTCGCCGACGCTGAACTTATTTTTGACCGCCACGGCCGCCAGCGGGCCGTTACGCTCTCCGGTGAATTCGCCGACAAACTGCTGGCGCTCGGAGACGGAGTAGCCGTACTCGTAGTTCTGATAATCGTCATGGGTATGGCGGCGCAGGAAGCCTTCGGTGTACCCGCGGTGGGCCAGCCCCTCCAGGGTCTCCAGCAGGCTGGTGTCGAACGGTTTGCCGGCGGCGGCATCGTCGATCGCCTTGCGGTAAACCTGAGCGGTGCGCGCGCAGTAGTAGAAGGATTTGGTGCGGCCTTCGATCTTCAGCGAGTGAACGCCCATCTGGGTCAGACGCTCAACGTGGGCGATAGCCCGCAGATCTTTCGAGTTCATGATGTAGGTGCCGTGTTCGTCCTCAAAGGCGGTCATGTACTCGCCCGGACGTTTGGCTTCCTCAATCATAAAGACTTTATCGGTCGGCGCGCCGATGCCGAGGGTTGGCTCCACGGTCTGCACCGGGATCGGCTCATATTTGTGGACGATGTTGCCGACGTCGTCCTCTTTGCCTTCCGCCACGTTGTATTCCCAGCGGCAGGCGTTGGTGCAGGTCCCCTGGTTCGGGTCGCGCTTGTTGATATACCCGGAGAGCAGGCAGCGGCCGGAGTAGGCCATGCACAGCGCGCCGTGGACGAAAATCTCGATCTCCATCTCCGGCACCTGGCGGCGAATCTCTTCGATTTCATCCAGCGACAGTTCACGCGACAGGATCACGCGGGTGAGCCCCATCTGCTGCCAGAATTTGACCGTCGCCCAGTTGACGGCGTTGGCCTGCACTGAAAGATGGATCGGCATCTCCGGGAAGTGTTCCCGCACCAGCATGATTAAACCCGGATCGGACATGATCAGCGCGTCCGGACCCATCTCCACCACCGGCTTCAGATCGCGAATAAACGTTTTCAGCTTGGCGTTATGCGGGGCGATGTTGACCACCACATAGAATTTTTTACCCAGCGCGTGGGCTTCATTGATGCCGAGCTGCAGATTTTCGTGATTGAATTCGTTGTTACGCACGCGCAGCGAGTAGCGCGGCTGGCCGGCATAAACGGCATCAGCGCCATAGGCGAAAGCGTAACGCATATTCTTCAGCGTTCCCGCCGGGGAGAGGAGTTCTGGTTTAAACATGGTGTTCTCGTTCTGATGACAGGTCAGATTCGCCGCACCTGGTGCGGCGAGTTGGGGAGTGTCCCCACATTAAGGGCGGGCATTGTAGCGCCGCGGCGAAGGGGAGTAAATATCAGATAGGTATCTTTCCGTATGGCTAATTTGTTTGCCATTTTGAACCTGGGCAGTACTCACACTGACAGCGTTAATAACGCCTGGTGGGATAGGCTCTAGGGAGTTCCCCGGGTTGCGGCGTAAACGCCTTACCCGGGCTACGGATTGCAGATGGCGGTGAACGTGTAGCCCGGCGAAGCGCAGCGCGAGCCGGGAAAAGGCTAACTACGCCAGCCGGCAGGCGTCCGCTTCCCAGCGGTAGCCAACGCCATACACCGCGCGGATAAACGACTGCTCGGCGTCCAGCGCCTCCAGCTTACGCCGCAGGTTCTTGATGTGGCTGTCGATGGTGCGATCGGTGACTACCCGATAATCGTCATACAGATGGTTGAGTAGCTGTTCGCGGGAGAACACTTTGCCCGGCTCCTGGGAGAGGGTTTTCAGCAGCCGGAACTCGGCGGGAGTGAGGTCCAGCAGCTTGTCGCGCCAGGAGGCCTGAAAACGACCTTCGTCGACAATCAGCGGGCTCTGGGCGTCCAGCGCCTGCAGATCGCGCTGCGGCTTGCAGCGGCGGAGGATGGTTTTTACCCGGGCGACCACTTCCCGCGGGCTGTAGGGCTTGCAGATATAGTCGTCGGCGCCTATTTCCAGCCCCAGCAAACGGTCGATCTCTTCGATTTTCGCCGTCACCATCACCACCGGAACATCGGAGAAGCGGCGAATTTCCCGGCACAGCGTCAGACCGTCGGTACCGGGCAGCATCAGATCCAGCAGGATCAGATGCGGCGGCGTCTGCCGAACGTAGGGCAGGACCTTGTCACCGTGGTTAATCAGCGTAGGCGCATAGCCGGCGGCCTGCAGATAATCAATCAGCAGCTGGCCGAGCTTCGGTTCATCTTCCACGATAAGGATGCGTGGGGTGTTTTCATCTACAGGCAATTCAGTCATACGTCTCTCGGTAAATCATGTTCCAGAGGTAACTCAACTTTAATGCTAACCCCGCCAAAAGGCGAATGGTCGGCACGCAGGGTGCCGCCGTGGGCCGCTACGATATTGAGGCAAATCGCCAGTCCGAGGCCGGAGCCGCCGCTGGCGCGGTTGCGCGATCCTTCCGCCCGGTAAAAGCGTTCGCACAGGCGGGCCAGCTGCTCATCGCTGACGCCGGGGGCGCTGTCGGCGAAGTCAATCACCAGCATGCGACCGCTGCGGCGGGCGGTAATGTGCAGGCTGCCGCCGCTGTCGGTATAGCGCAGGCTGTTCTCCAGCAGATTGTTGAAGAGCTGCATCAGGCGGTCGCGGTCGCCGAAGATCATCGCCTGCTCCGGGAGCGACACCTGAATGCTTAGCTGCCGGCTGGCGAAGCGCTCGCGAAAAGCGCCCGCCGCCACTTCCAGCAGGGTGATGATATCCAGTGAGGTTTTCTGGTAGGCCAGCGCCCCCTCGTCGGACATCGACAGCTGATGGAGATCGTCGACCAGCTTGGTGAGGGTAGCCACCTCGGCCTGCAGAGAAGGAATCGACTCGGGGGTAAAGCGCCGGACCCCGTCCTGAATCGCCTCCAGCTCGCCGCGCAGCACCGCCAGCGGGGTACGCAGCTCATGGGAGATATCGGCCATCAGATCGCGACGCATCTGCTGGTTGCGCTCCAGGGTGCTGGCGAGCTGGTTAAAATCCTGCGCCAGGCGGCCGAGCTCATCGCCGCCGGTCACCGTCACGCGGGTGGAAAAGTCGCCTGCCGCCAGCTTATGGGTGCCTTCCACCAGCCGCTTCACCGGCGCCAGCAGACCGCGGGCCAACGGGAAAGTGGCCAGCGCGGCAAGCAGGGTGGCAAGGGCGACAATCAGCCAGCTGGTGCGCTTTTGCTGCCGGTCGAAGTTAATGTCGGTATTGCGCGTCAGCCGCTCTACCGGCGAGGCGATCACTTTGCCCACCTCCGCGCCTTTGACCACGATGCTGCGCTGGGTGCCGTCCTCCGGGACGCGCTCACGCGGCCCCACCAGCACGCGCCCCGACTGATCCACCACCCAGAACATGGTGCGCCAGCCGTGGGGCGGCATTTCCGGCCTCGGGCGCGGGCCGTCAGGGGGGCCATCCGGCGGCGGCCCGTCCGGGGCGGCGTCCGGCTTCATGGCGTGCCCCGGCGGCGAGCGGTCGTCATTATCCCGTTCGAAGGTGCGCAGCAGCTGGAAGATAAAGCGGTCATTGTTGCGCAGAAACGCCCAGCTGCCATGCTGGGCATACTGCTCGCTCAGCGCGTCGCTGAGCATGGTTAAGCGCTGCTCATTGCCGCGCTTGATATAGTCGATAAACCCGCGTTCAAAACTAATGCGCACCGCCCAGTGCATGCTGATCAGCAGCACGATGCAGGTGGCGAATATAGCGAGGAACAGCTTGCCGGTAATACCCGGGCGCCAAAATTTCACGATCCACTCCTGTTGCGTCGACGGAGGACGGTATTGCTGCCGACGTCATCCGGTACCCGGGAAAAGATGAGCGCCGGCAGGGCGATGATCGCCGCCATGCTCAGATAGGTGTAGAGAAAGACCTGATGGGTGCTGGCGGCGTCGAGGCTCATATGCTGCTGGCCATACAGCCCCAGCAGCAGCCCGGCGATGGTCACGCCGATACTCATCGACAGCTGCATCACCATCGACAGCAGGCTGTTGCCGCTGCTGGCCAGATCGTCCGGGAGATCTTTCAGCGTCAGGGTATTCATTGAGGAGAAGCGGCTGGCGTTGATCATCCCCTGCAGAAACAGGACCAGCGGCAGCGCGTAATACCACCCGGCCAGGGCGCTAAACATAAACAGCAGGCTGACCGCCGCCAGGCCCAGGGTGCTGGCGACCAGCACCCGACGGTAGCCAAAGCGGTTGACCACCTGGACCACGATCCGCTTCATGCCCATGCTGCCGAGCACCATCGGGATCATCATCAGCCCGGCGTGAAAGGGGGAGAAGCCAAGGCCGATCTGCAGAAACACCGGGGTCATAAACGGCAGCATGCCGCTGCCGATGCGTCCCGCGAAGCTGCCGCCGAGGCCGAGGGAGAAGGTGCGGTTGCGAAACAGGTTAAGGCTAAACAGCGCCCGGGCGTTGCCGCGGGCGTGCCACAGGTAGAGCAGCAGGGCGCAGAGGCCGACGGCCACCAGCCCCGCCAGCCAGGCAGGGGAAATGCCGAGCCCTTTCTGGCCGTCGAGCGCCAGGGTCAGGGTCGCCATTCCGGCGGCCAGCAGCAGAAAGCCGGAGAGATCGAAGCGCCGGGTCTGCATGGTGTAGTTGGGCATCAGACAGAGGGTGGCGATCGCGCCAACGATCCCCACCGGGATGTTGATGAGGAAGATCCAGTGCCAGGAGGCGTACTCCACCAGCACCCCGCCCAGCGCCGGGCCGAGCAGCGGGCCGACCTGGCCCGGCAGGGTGACGAAGGTCATCGCCGCCATATACTGATCGCGCGGGACGATCTTCATCACCGTCAGGCGGCCGACCGGCACCATCATCGCGCCGCCGACTCCCTGCAGCACCCGCGCCATCACCAGCTGGTCGAGGGTGCTGGCCTGGGCGCAAAACAGCGATCCGGCGGTAAACAGCACGATGGCGGTGAAGAAGATATTGCGCACCCCGACCCGGTCGGCCAGCCAGCCGCTGGCCGGCAGCATCACCGCCACCGTTAACACATAGGAGACGATAATCATATGCATATGCAGCGGACTCTCCCCGAGGCTTTTGGCCATCGAGGGGAGGGCGGTGTTAACGATGGTGGTGTCCAGCGACTGCATAAAGAAGCCGAACGCCACTATCCATAGCTGCCAGCGCACGCTGGCCGGGAGGTCTGTCATGTTATTCGCTTACCGGTTGAGAGGAGTGACGCGAAAAACGCAGCCGCAGACGGTCAAAGAAAAGATAGACCACCGGCGTGGTGTAGAGCGTTAACAGCTGGCTCATCACCAGACCGCCGACGATGGTGATCCCCAGCGGCTGGCGCAGCTCAGAGCCATCGCCCCCGGAGAGCACCAGCGGCAGGGCGCCGAACAGCGCGGCGAGGGTGGTCATCATAATCGGCCGGAAACGCAGCAGGCAGGCCTGGAAAATCGCCTCTTCCGGCGTCAGGTTGCCGTTACGCTGCGCCTCCAGGGCAAAATCAACCATCATGATGGCGTTTTTCTTAACGATGCCAATTAATAACATAATCCCAATCAGGGCGATTAGGCTGAACGGGGCATCGAAGATCTCCAGCGCCAGCAGAGCGCCCACCCCGGCGGAGGGCAGCGTCGAGAGGATGGTCAACGGATGCACATAGCTCTCATATAGCACCCCCAGCACGATATAGACCGTGGCGATAGCCGCGAGGATCAGGATCACCTGCGCGTTCATGGTCTGCTGGAACACCTGAGCGGTACCGGCAAAGGAGCCGCGCACGCTCGACGGCACCCCGAGCTGGGTCATCGCGCGGTCAATGGCCTCGCTGGCTTCCGACAGCGAGCGGCCGGTGGGCAGGTTAAAGGAGATAGTGGATGCCGCCGACAGCCCCTGGTGGTTCACCGACAGCGGGGCATTGGCCGGCTGCCATTTGGCGAAGTAGGCCAGCGGGATCGGCTTGCCGTCGCTGTTAATGACGAACATCTTATCCAGGGCGCTGACGTCCTGGGTGTAGGCCGGATCCACCTCCATCACCACCTTATACTGGTTGAGCGGCTGGTAGATGGTAGAGATCTGCCGCTGGCCAAAGGCGTTGTTCAGCAGGTTGTTGGCGTCCTGGACGCTGATGCCGAGGCGCGACATGGTATCCCGGTCATAGACCAGGTCCATTTCGGCGCCATTGTCCTGCTGATCCGAGTTGACGTCCGCCAGCTCCGGCAGCGCCGCCAGCGCTTTGCGGATCTTCGGCTCCCACTCGCGCAGCGCCGACAGGTCGTCGGACAGCAGGGTGTACTGATAGCTGGCGTTCGACTGCCGGCCGCCGACGCGGATATCCTGCACCGCCATCAGGAACAGGTTGGCCCCGGGCTCGTTGGCCAGCTTTTTGCGCAGCCGGTCGATCACCTGCTGCGCCGTCTCGTGGCGCTGGTCGCGCGGCTTGAGGGTGATAAACATCATCCCGCTGTTGACCCGCGAGCCGCCGGTAAAGCCGGTGACGTTATCCACCGCCGGATCTTCGCGAATGATCTTCATAAAGTCCTGCAGCTTGCCGCGCATCGCCTGGAAGGAGATGCTCTGGTCGGCCTGAATGCCGCCCATCAGCACCCCGGTGTCCTGCTCCGGGAAGAAGGTTTTCGGGATCGAAATGTAGAGCCAGACGCTGAGGGCGATGGTGCCCAGCACCACCAGGCCGGTCAGCCGGCTATGCTTCAGCACCCATTTTAACGATTTACCATAGCCGCCCTGCACGGCCACCAGCAGGCGGCCAAAGCCGCGGTTGCGCGTCGGCTGGTGGGGCTTGCCGCTTTTCAGCAGCCAGCCGCACATCATCGGCGTCAGGGTGAGGGAGACCGCCAGCGAGATGCCGATCGCCACCGACAGGGTGACGGCGAACTCGCGCAGCAGGCGACCGGGCAGGCCGCCCATCAGCAGCAGCGGCAGGAACACCGCCACCAGCGACAGGCTCATCGACAGCACGGTAAAGCCGACCTCGCGGCTCCCCTGCAGCGCCGCCTGCAGCGGTTTCATCCCCGCCTCCAGATGGCGGGAGATATTCTCCAGCACCACGATAGCGTCATCCACCACGAAGCCGGTGGCGATGGTCAGGGCCATCAGCGACAGGTTATTGAGGCTGAAGCCGCACAAATACATCGCGGCGAAGGTGCCGATTAAGGATACCGGGACGGCGACGGCCGGGATCAGCGTGGCGCGCCCCGAGCGCAGGAACAGGAACACCACGAGGATCACCAGCGCCACCGAAATCACCAGCGTCTGCTCCACCTCCTCCAGCGAGGCGCGGATGGTCGGCGAGCGGTCCTGGGCGATCTGCAGGTCGATAGCCGCCGGAATGGTCTGCTGCAGCTCCGGCAGGCGGGCGCGGATGCTGTCCACCGTCTGGATAATATTGGCTTCCGGCAGTTTGCGGATCATCAGCAGGATCGCCGGTTTGGCGTTGGTCATCCCGGCGTTGCGTACGTCCTGCACCGAATCCGAGACGGTGGCGACATCTCCCAGCCGCACCGCGGCGCCATTCTGGTAGTGGACGATCAGCGGCTGATAGTCGGCGGCGGTCTTCAGCTCATCGTTGGTCTGCACCTGCCAGCGGTGCGCGCTGTCCTCCAGCGCCCCCTGCGGTTTGCGCACGTTGGCGTCGCTGATGGCGGTGCGCACCGCGTCCAGCGACACGCCCTGGTTGAACAGCGCCTGCGGGTTGAGGTCGACGCGCACCGCCGGCAGGGAGCTGCCGCCGACGTCGACATCGCCCACGCCGTCGATCTGCGCGATGGTCTGCGCCAGCTGGGTGGAGGCGAAATCATACAGCTCACCCTGGGAGTAGGTGTCCGAGGTCAGCGTCAGGATCATGATCGGCGCATCCGACGGATTGGCTTTGCGATAGGTCGGCCGGCTGGGCATTCCGCTCGGCAGCAGGCTTTGCGCGGCGTTGATCGCCGCCTGAACGTCGCGCGCCGCGCCGTTGATATCGCGGTCGAAGTTAAACTCAAGAATGATGCGCGTACTGCCCAGCGAGCTGGAGGAGGTCATCTCATTGACCCCGGCTATTCGTCCCAGGGAGCGCTCCAGCGGGGTGGCCACCGACGAGGCCATGGTCTCCGGCGAGGCTCCCGGCAGCGAGGCGCTAACCATGATCACCGGGAAGTCCACCTGCGGCAGCGGGGCCACCGGCAGCAGCCGGAAGCCGAGAATGCCGCACAGGGTGATGGCCAGCGAGATGAGGATCGTCGCCACCGGGCGGTAAATGAAGAGGGCGAAAAACTTCACTTACGCCTCCTCTTCCTGACGCGGGAAGCGGCGCTTCAGGTGCAGCGACAGGCGGTCGAACAGCAGATAGATCACCGGGGTGGTGAACAGGGTCAGCACCTGGCTGAGCATTAGACCGCCGACCATGCCGATCCCCAGCGGACGCCGCAGTTCGGCGCCAACGCCGGTGCTCAGCATCAGCGGCAGGGCGCCGAGCAGGGCGGCGAGGGTGGTCATCAGGATCGGCCGAAAACGCAGCAGACAGGCCTGGTAAATCGCCTCCCGCGGCGGCATGCCCTGCTCGCGCTCAGCGGCCAGCGCAAAGTCGATCATCATGATGGCGTTCTTCTTCACGATGCCGATCAGCAGAATGATGCCGATGATGGCGATCACGTCCAGCTCGCTGCCCGCCAGCCACAGCGCCAGCAGCGCCCCGACCCCGGCGGTGGGCAGGGTGGAGAGAATCGTGATCGGATGGATAAAGCTCTCATACAGCACCCCCAGCACGATATACATCGCCACCACCGCGGCGACCACCAGCCAGACGGTGCTGCCGAGCGCCGACTGGAAGGCCAGCGAGCTGCCCTGGAACTGGGTGCGAATATCGGTCGGAAAATCCAGCGACTGTTCGGCGGCGAGGATCGCCTCCACCGCTTCGCCCAGCGAGTAGTTGTCCGGGACGTTAAACGAGATGGTGGTCACCGGGAACTGATCGAGGTGGTTCACCGACAGCGGGGTAAAGCGCTGCTCCACCGTGGCGATGGCGGTCAACGGCACGATGCCGCCGTCGCTGCTGGTGAGGCGGATATTCTCCAGCGCCGCCAGGCCCGGCGTCGCCTCGGTATCCTGCTCGAGCACCACGCGATACTGATTCGCCTGAGTGTAAATAGTGGAGATCAGCCGCTGGCCGAAGGCGTTGTACAGCGCGTTATCGACATCGGCCATTGAGATGCCGAGGCGGCTGGCGCTGTCGCGATCCACCTTGATATAGGCGGCCAGGCCTTTGTCCTGCCAGTCGCTGCTGACGTCGGCCAGCTGCGGCTGGGCCTGCAGGCGGCTGAGCAGCGGCGGCACCCAGGTGCTCAGCGCCTCGAGGGAGTTTGCCTGCAGGGTGAACTGATACTGGGTGCGGCTCACCGTGGTGTCGATGGTCAGGTCCTGGGTCGGCTGCAGGTAGAGCGCCACGCCGGGGACGCTGTCCACCGCCTGCTGCAGGCGGCTTATCACCGTCTGGACGCGGTCGTCGCGTTCATCCAGCGGCTTGAGGTTGATCTGCAGACGGGCGCTGTTCAGCGCCGGGTTGGTGCCGTCGACGCCGACGAAGGAGGTCAGACTCTCCACCGCCGGATCCTTAAGGATAATGCTGGCCACCTGCCGCTGGCGCTCGGCCATGCTGGCGAAGGAGACCGACTGCGGCGCCTGGAGGGTACCCTGGATAATGCCGTTATCCTGGATCGGGAAAAAGCCTTTCGGGATAAAGACCCACAGGATAATCGACAGCGCCAGGGTGCTCAGGGCGACGCCGAGCGTCAGCCACGGATGGTTCAGCACCCGGCTCAGCCAGCGGCCATAGACGGCGATCACCCGTTCGAAGAAACGCTCGCTGGCCCGCGAGAATCGGTTCTGCTTGCGCAGCGATTCGTGGCTTAACATGCGGGCGCACATCATCGGCGTCAGGGTCAGGGAGACCACCGCCGAGATAAGAATAGCGACGGCAAGGGTGACGGCGAATTCGCGGAACAGGCGGCCGACGATATCGCCCATAAACAGCAGCGGGATCAGCACCGCGATCAGCGAGAAGGTGAGGGAGATGATGGTGAAGCCGATCTCCCCCGCGCCCTTCAGCGCGGCGGCCAGCGGCTTCTCGCCTTTTTCGATATAGCGCGAGATGTTCTCGATCACCACGATGGCGTCATCCACCACGAAGCCGGTGGCGATGGTCAGGGCCATCAGCGTCAGGTTATTGATCGAAAAGTCGAGGAACACCATCACCGCGAAAGTCCCCACCAGCGACAGCGGCACCGCGACGCCGGGAATAATGGTCGCCGGCACGTTGCGCAGGAACAGGTAGATGATCATCACCACCAGGGCGATGGCCAGCATCAGCTCAAACTGGGTGTCGCGCACCGAGGCGCGGATGTTGGTGGTCCGGTCGGAGAGGACCTGCACCTTCACCGATTTCGGCAGGCTCTCGGTGAGCTGCGGCAGCATCTGGCGAATGCTGTCGGCGGTGTCGATGATGTTGGCCCCCGGCTGGCGCTGGACGTTCATCACGATGGCCCGCTGCTGGTTGGCCCATGCCCCGAGCCAGCTGTTTTCGGCCCCTTGCTCGACGCTGGCGACATCGCCGAGCCGGATCGGCGCCCCGTTCTGATAAGCGATAATCAGCCGGCGATAATCCTCAGCGGACTGCATCTGATCGTTAGCGGAAAGCGTCACCGCGCGGGCCGGGCCGTCGAGGCTGCCTTTCGCGGAGTTAACGTTGGCGCTGGTGATAGCGGTGCGCACGGTTTCGCTGGTCAGGCCGAGGGCGGCGATGGCCTGGGCGTTAAGCTTCACCCGCACCGCCGGGCGCTGGCCGCCGGCGAGGGTCACCAGACCGACGCCGGAAACCTGGGAGATCTTCTGCGCCACCCGGGTCTCCACCATGTCCTCAACCTGGGTCATCGGGATGGCGGAGGAGGTGACGGCGAGGGTCATGATCGGCGGATCCGCCGGGTTCACCTTGCTGTAGACCGGCGGGTTGGGCAGATCGCTCGGCAGCAGGTTGGTGGCGGCGTTAATGGCCGCCTGCACTTCCTGCTCGGCGACGTCCAGCGGCAGGGTCAGCTGGAACTGCAGCGTGACTACCGAGGCGCCGCCAGAGCTTTGCGACGACATCTGCTTGAGGCCGGACATCTGGCCGAACTGGCGCTCCAGCGGGGCGGTGATGGCGGAGGTCACCACGTCCGGGCTGGCGCCCGGATAGAGGGTGACTACCTGAATGGTCGGGTAATCGACCTCCGGCAGGGCGGAGACCGGCAGAAAGCGGTAGCCGATGATCCCGGCCAGCAGGATCGCCACCATCAGCAGAGTGGTGGCCACCGGACGCATAATAAACAGCCGGGACGGGCCGCCGGTGCGGCCTGGGGGTAACACCTGCATCAGGAACGCGCTCCGTGTTTACCGCTCTGGCGCGGGGCGGGCTGCGCCTGCTCGCCGCTGCTGGCGGTGACAACTTCTACCTTCGCTCCCTCGGTCAGGCGGTCAATCCCGTCGGTGACCACGCGATCTCCGGCGGAAAGCCCGGCGCTGATGACTACTTTCTGGCTGTCCTGGATGCCGGGCGTCACGCTGTGTTTGCTGACCTTATTCTCATCGTTCAGCACCCATACGAAATGCCCTTCGTTGCCCATCTGCAGCGCGGCGGCAGGGATCACCACCGCGTTCTGCTGGGTGTCCACCAGCAGGCGGGCGTTAACGAACTGATTGGGGAACAGCGCGTCGTCCAGATTGCTAAAGCGCGCCTTCAGCTTGATGGTCCCGGTGGTCGCATCGATCTGGTTGTCGAGGCTCAGCAGCTCGCCGACGCTGATTTTCTGCTTATTGGTGCGATCCCAGGCTTCGACGCTGAGCGCTTTGCCCGCTTTCTGCGCCTGCACCACCGTGGCGATGCTGCTTTCCGGCAGGGTAAAGACCACGTCGATCGGGTGCGTCTGGGTAAGGACCACGATCCCGGTGGTATCCCCGCTGGAGATCTGGTTGCCGATATCGACCTGCTTTAAGCCGACGCGGCCGTCAATTGGCGCGGTAATGCGGGTCCAGTCGAGCTGCAGTTGGGCGCTGGCGACGGCCGCTTCATCAGCTTTCACCGTGCCGGCGGATTCCACCACCAGCGACTGCTGAGTGTCGAGCTCCTGGCGGGAGACGAGGTTGGTCTTCACCAGCTGCTGGTAACGAGCGAGATCGCGGCGGGCATTGGCGAGGGTGGCCTGATCTTTCGCCAGCTGACCCTGCGCCTGGGCGAGAGCGACTTTAAACTGGCTGGGGTCGATCTGCGCCAGCAGGTCGCCGGCTTTGACCTGCTGACCCTCCTGGAAGTGAAGGCTCAGCAGCTGGCCGTCGACCCGGCTGCGGACGGTGACGGTATTGGCCGCCGTTACCGTACCCAGCCCGGTGAGATAGCGCGGGACCGCTTCTTCGGTGGCGGTGGCCGCCTGCACCGGCGCCAGCGCGGCGCCAAAGCGGCCATGGCGTGCGCCGCCCGGCCCCTGCGGGCCCTGTCCGGCGGCGGGAGCCCCGCTGCCGCTCGTCCCGCGATCGTGCCAGAACCAGTAGGCGGCCCCGGCGATAATCACTACCGCCAGCGCGGCGCCCCAACGACGTATGTTACTGCCTTTCATTAGTTTACGGTCTCATCCTGAAGCGTTTCGCTGAATGATACTAGTTTAGTGAGGGAAGGGGCCGTAAAAATGGAGGAATTATGAAAAGAAGGTTGAGAAATGTCTGGATAACCGCCGCGACGCCGGGCGCTCCCGCGGCCGATATCCGGGGTGATATCAACTTTTAGTTCAAAAAAGCAAAAAATAGTTGTATCCGCGGGGGCTTTAATTAGATTTATGCGGTGAATAAATCAGTGCATTCTCATAATAATAAAATATGCACTTAAAAATCAACGTGTTAAATAATCAGGGGTCATTGCTGTGGCAAACGCAAACAAACTCACGCTCTTCATCGTCATTTTTATGCTGATGGGGATCCTTTCCGGCGCGGCTATCCATGCCTACGCGACGCCAACCACCGTCTCCGCCTGGGCGGACAACATTACGCTGCTCACCGATCTGTTTCTGCGGTTGATCAAAATGGTCATCGCGCCGTTGGTGTTCAGCACCCTGACGGTCGGCATTATGCGCCTCGGCGAGACGGCGACCATCGGCCGGGTAGGCGGCAAGGCGATGGTCTGGTTCATCACCTCCTCGGTATTATCCATTCTCGTCGGGCTGGTGATCGTCACCTTCCAGCACCCGGGCGCCGGGTTAAACCTGGCGGTGCCGAAAGAGGCGGTGGATACTGGCCTGGCGGTCAGCGGCATGAGCCTGAAAGGATTCCTGTCGCACACTATCCCCACCAGCATCACCGAGGCGATGGCCAACAACGAGATCCTGCAGATCGTGGTGTTCTCGATGTTCTTCGGCATCGCCGGCGCGTCGCTGGGGGAGAAGTTTAATGCTCCGCTGGTGGCGGCCCTTAACGTGGTGTCGCACATTATGCTGAAGGTGACGGGCTATGTGATGTACGTTGCGCCGCTGGCCATCTTCGCCGCCATCTCGTCGGTGATTGCCTCCCAGGGGCTGGGGATCCTGCTCAACTATGCTTCGTTCATCGGCGGCTACTACCTGGCGGTGCTGTTGACCAGCGCGGTGCTGATTGCCGTCGGCTATATGGTGCTGAAAAAAGAGGTTTTCCGCCTGCTGAACATGCTGAAAGATCCGGTGCTGGTGGCCTTTACCACCAGCAGCTCGGAAGCGGCCTATCCGAAGACCCTTGAGCGACTGGTGAAGTTTGGCTGCTCGCGCAATATCGTCTCGTTCGTCCTGCCGATTGGCTACTCGTTCAACCTCGTTGGCTCGATGGTCTACTGCTCCTTCGCCGCGATGTTTATCGCCCAGGCCTATAACGTGCCGCTGAGCTTTAGCGAGATTACGGTCATGATGCTGACCCTGATGCTGGCCTCGAAAGGTATCGCCGGGGTGCCGCGTTCTGCGCTGGTGGTGCTGGCGGCGACGATCCCCAGCTTCAATATACCGGTCGCCGGGATCCTGCTGCTGATGGGTATCGACCATTTCCTCGACATGGGGCGCTCTGCCATCAACGTGCTGGGTAATGGCATCGCCACCGCGATGCTGTCGAAAAATGAAGGGTTGCTGACCGACGAGGAAGCGCAGCCGGACTGGGAAGTGGAGAAAGCGGAAGCCTGATCCTGCCGCGCCCTTTCACTGAGGGCGCTATTCCACACGGAAAAAAGACCCCTGACAGGCACGTCAGGGGCAATGTGACGAAGTATCAGTTTTCCTCGTGTAGCGTGTTTTTTATTATATAAAGACGGGCGGTAACGTCTTTATACCGAGGAAGCGTCAGAGTTTAACGTTATGTCCGCCAGCGCTGGATATTTTTTAGCATCCTGCGACTATTTTCGGATTTCCGACAATATAGCCAGGTCAATATCTTATTTTTTTGTGCTGCTGTTTGCCTACCAGCGCTCACGTAAAAGATTCATAAACTGGAAAAATTCATGATTATTATTCAGGCTGTATTTTTCCATGATCTTATTCTTATGATAGGCGGCGGTGCGGGGACTCACACGCTGCAGGGCGGCGATTTTACTCATATCCAGCCCTTCGAGAATACCGTGCACTACGGCGGTCTGCGATCGCGATAACACGCGATGCGGACAGCTGGCGCAGCTGAGTTCCCGGCCTGCGGCGTCGGTAGCCGTGGGGGTCATACAATGCTGAAGCTCGCTTTTAATGATCGTCAGCAATTGCGGAATACTGGCCGTTTTTAGCGAAACAAAAATGACCCCTTTCAGGCAGTTAATCATGAACTCATCTTCCGGCAGCTGGTCATAGCTATGGAGGATAATCAGCGAGCTTCCTCTTTTTCTGTTCTTAATCAGGGTATTACACAGGTATATTTCCCCGGGGATCACTTCGCAGATAATGATATCTTCAGCTGACAGATCGGTGTTACGCCAGGAAAAACGCGCCCGCAGATCGCCCCGGGTGAGGTCATTGACCATGGCCACCAGCGATTCACGGACAAAGGCGTTGCGGGTGTTGATGGTGACATTAATGTTTCTCATGGCGTTATTTCCTTACGCAAAACATAACGCCATGCTGTGACAAATCCTCCGGGCGTATGCGGTGTGTTGAAGATATAAAAGTACCTACAATAATTTTTTATTATTTTAAAGTGAATTATTTACGACGCATCGAACGCTTATCGTTAAAAGTAAATTTCTGCCGCCTCCTGTCTTTCAGATAGGAAATAAAACTGTATACAGAGATGCTGAAGAAAAAAATGCATAGCAATAAAACTAACCACGTTTGCATGGCCATCGTTTTTACCCTGATTGTGTTGCATGGTGTCAGAATTTGCCGCGAACGGCTAATACGTTTTGTTATATGCTTTTCTGTCCCGTGAAAATCTTACGCCATCATCCTGATGTGCTAGCACTATAAGAAAGTTCTTAAGGTCATCGTCAGTCTCATTCCTCTCATTTCTCTCAGAAAATGAGAAAAATTAACACTTACGAGTTTTTTATATCCCGCACGGCCGCCGACGCGCCCCGTCGTTCAGGAAATAAAGGCCAGTCCCTTACCAAAGATTGCGCGAACGGGCAGGTGGATCCCCTGCTGGCGTGCCTTGTGACGCAGGCGGCTAACCACCACGTCGATCCGGTGCAGGTCAGGCTCGCTTTCATGGGAAAACAGGCAGGCATGGAGATCCAGTTTGCTGCACACTTCGTTGCGATTGCGCATCAGGAGCTCCACCAGGCGATATTCCTGCTGGGTTAATTCCAGCGTCCGGGCGTCGGGTGAAATCAGTTTATCCTCTTGCAGACGCCAGCTGCCGGGGGAGACGGCCGGCGGCGTGCCGATCGCCTCCGCAGGCGGAGCCGCCGGACGGTCCTGGCGCAGGCGCGCGCCGAGGGCGGTGAGGGTCTCGGCAAGATGGGCGAAGTTTACCGGTTTGATCAGATAGGCATCGGCTCCAAGGCTCAGCGCCTGCAGTTTATCCTGTTGCTGACCGCGGGCGCTGACCACCACCAGACCGTAGTGCCCCAGCTCATGCAGATAGTTCAGTACGCTGAAGCCATCCTCGCCGGGCAGGCCGATATCAACCAGCACGATATCCACCGGATGGCTGTGCAGTTGCCGCCAGAAGGCTTCGGCGCTGCGCGTCCCCCACACCTCGAAGCCGCGATAGCCCAGCCAGGCCAGCAGTTCATCCAGCAGATCGGCGTTATCTTCAATTATCGCCAGCCGTAAAGCCATACGTCGTTCTCCTCTTAAGCAACCGTGGGGAGGGTGAGAATAAAGGTGCAGCCGTCCGGGCCATGCTCGGCCAGCCACAGTTTGCCATCATGAGCCTGCACTATCTGACGCGCAACATACAGTCCGAGACCGGTGCCGCCTGGCACCGGCGATGTGTGCTCGCCGCGGCGGTAGCGCTCAAAGATCAGTTCCGCCTGTCCGGCGGGGAGTCCCGGGCCGTGGTCGCGAATGCGTAGCTCCGTTTGCCCGGCATCGGAATGAATATCGATGGCGATTTCACCGGGGGGCGAATACTTGACGGCGTTATCCAGCAGATTAGCGATGGCGATGCACAGCAGGCCGGCATCGGCCTGCAGCTGCGGGCTTTCCACCGCGCCGTGCTGGCGGATGTTCAGGTAGTGATCATGGGAAATGGCCACCACCGAGGCGGCCATGTTGATCACCGTCAGCAGGGCGGTCTGCTGGCGCTCGACGTGCAGATCGTGGGAGGCGAGCCGGGCGTCGGCAAGGCAGTTATCGGTGAGCTGCACCAGGCGGGTGGCGGCGCGGCCGATGCGATCGAAGCGCGCCTCCTGGCTGGTCGAGGCCGCCGAGAGGCGAAGATTCTCCAGCGCAGCCTGGATCACCGCCAGCGGGGTGCGGAATTCGTGCGCCACCATGCCCATAAACTGCCGCTGGTGGAAGCTGGCTTCACGCTCAATCTGCAGTTCGCGCGCCAGGCGTTGCTTCTGCTCCAGCTGGCGGTTTTCAGCACGCACCCGCAGGATGGCAATGATCAGCACCGTAATGATGTGGACGATCAGCGCGTACTGCCAGAGGGAATAGATCGCCATATGGAACGGGATAATCCCATGGATCGACAACTGCACCAGCACCGCGGCGACGACATAGAACGGCGGCAGCAGACCCAGCAGCAGGGTGGTACGGTCGATAGCTTTTTTGCGCCACAGCCACCAGGAGGTGAACAGCAGCACCGGGGTGATAATGATGAATACTACCCCTTCAATCTGCATCGCGAAGCCGTAAAACCCGAGCGGAATACTGACCTGCAGCACCAGGTTGAGTATCACGGCGGCGATCAGCAGCTGATGAAGTCGCGGCATATTCTTCTTCAGATCAAAAATCTCGCTGTGCAGCCAGAGGGCGGTGGCATAGCTGAACAGCGAGAGGCTACTGATCATAAAATCCTGGAAGGGCAGCGCGGCGTGGCCGAAGAACCACTCCGGGAAGCCGTGCAGGGCGGCCACCAGCGGATAATTGAGCGAGAAAAGACAGATGCCCCATAGCAGACGCCGGCGCAGGGCCAGCGCCAGCCAAAGCGCCACACCGCTGGCGACAGCGGCCAGGCCGAAGTAGAAGCTCCAGAAAGCGGTGTCAGCGGTGGCCCGCTGCACAAACGCCTGCGCAGAGGAGAGCGAGGCCAGCAGGATCAGGGTGCTGGTGCTCTGCAGGCGAAAGACCAGCTCATAGCCGGCGGCGGTTGGCGGCGGGGGCAGTATCAGCACCCTTTCCCGATAATGCAGATCGCTTCCGCGGGCGCCGTCGCGATCGCCAAAGATGCGCTGCGTCCACGGGCCATCGCTGCCCAGTGGCCGGTAGTAAATGGTCAGATGGTCGACGAAAGTGGGGCCCAGCTGCAGCCAACGCGGCTCCCCGGCAAACCACGTGCCCGGCAGCTCGCTGCGCAGCCACCAGGTTTTTCGCGAATAACCAAAGGAGGGGATCTGCCGGGTGGTGGCGAGCTGGTCTGCGGGCAGGGCGGCAAAACGATCGAGGGTCATCTGGCCGCTGTCGTCGGCGTACCACTGGACCGGAATATCAATGCCCACCTGGCGCGTCGCCGCCTGCGCCTGCGGGGCGACCAGCAGCAAGAGTAATCCACAGCTGAGCAGCCAGCCTGCCAGGAGCCGCGGCCGGCAACGCCGGACCGCCGCGAAGATCGCAGACACCCTTTTCAATCACGCCCCCTTGCGGCATGCAAAGATTACTGACCGCAGACGTCTGGCTACGGTATGGATAATACGCCCCCGGAAGCGGGGGAGAGTGGACAGGCCTGTCCGGACGAACAGGCCATTTTGCGTGGGAGACCAGGAATATTCCAGCGTAATCTGCAGCGCCAGGATCAGGACAGACCTGCTGCGTGGCAGCGCCGGGCGAGGGCTAGCGGAAAACCACCTGCGCCCAGCGGGCCAGCCCGGCGGTCACCGAGCCAAAATCATCGCCGCCGGCCAGCGGAATACCCGGCAGCTGAGCGGCCAGCGCCTTTTTGATCAGCGGCGAACGGGCGCTGCCGCCGGTAAGATAGATCACATCCGGGGTGGTCTGGCTGCTGTCGAGCGCGAGCCGCACCTGTTCCATAATGCGGGTCAGGGGCTGATCCAGCGCGGCTTCCAGACCCTGCTGGGCGATGGCGGTGGCCAGCTCGTCCTGAATAAACGGCAGCGCGGTTTCGACGCTGGCGGCGCTGGAGAGGGCGATTTTGCTCTCTTCGGCGCTGCGCACCAGACGATAGCTGAGACGCTGGCGCCAGACCTTCAGCAGCAGAGCCACCTTGTCGGCATCCCGGGCGCTGCGCAGCAGATCGTTCAGCAGGCGGCCGTTAGCGGTGCTGTAGAAATCGCTCTGCGCCGGCACGTCGTTGATCGCCACCGCGTTCCACCACGGGAGGATCGGCAGCGCGGTGCCTTTCTCCGTTTCGCCGCCCATGCCGAGAAGGGGCATCAGGCATTTGAAGGCCAGGGCAATGTCGAGATCGTTACCGCCGATGCGGCAGCCGCTGTGGCCGAGCAGGCTCTGCTGGCGGTCGGCGCGCTCCCGCCACTGCGGGCCCATCAGCAGCAGGGAGCAGTCGGTGGTTCCGCCGCCGATATCGACGACCAGCACCCGCTTTTCTTCACTGAGGGTCGCTTCGAAATCGAGCCCGGCGGCCACCGGTTCAAACTGAAAGACCACATCGCGGAAACCGGCGCGGTGGGCGGCCCGCTCAAGGATCCCCTGCGCCTGGGCGTTCGCCTCATCGCCGCCGAGGCCCTGGAAGTTAATCGGCCGGCCAATCACCGCCTGGTCGATCTGCTCGGGCAGCTGGCTTTCGGCCTGCAGCTTAATATGCAGCATCATGGCGCAGACCAGGTCTTCAAACAGGGCCACCTGCTGCGGCTTCAGCCCGCTGGCGCCGAGGAAGGATTTGGGCGATTTAACGAAGTAGACCTCTTGCGGATCTTCAACATACTGCTGCAGCGAGGCGAGACCGAACTGCACGCTGTTGCGCAGCACCTCGATGTCTTCGTCGCGGTTGGCGGAGATGGCCCGACGCAGCAGCGCCTGGTTTTCGTCGCTGTGGGTGGGGACATCATGATGGCGATAGAGCCACTCGCTGACCGCTTCGCGCGTCGGCGCGCAGAGCATGGAGGGCAGCAGGGCGCTGCCGTTTTCCAGCGTTAACAGCTGGGGGGTATTTTCCCGCATCACGGCCACCGAACAGTTGGCGGTGCCGTAGTCAAAACCAATAAACATCGTCTGCAAAATCCCCATGCCGGTGAAGAAGGGGGGCGACTTTAGCGGATCGTCGCCATGCCGACAACCGGAATTTAAAAGCAAGGCGCTGATGGTCAAGGGCGACTATCATTGAAACGCTATATAAAGGAGAGCTTATGGTGCTGTTACCCTGGACCCCGCCCTATGACTGGGCGTGGATGGTTGGTTTTCTGCAGGCGCGCGCGGTTGCCGGCGTCGAGCGTTTTCACGATGGGGGCTACAGCCGCAGCTTTGGCGTGGAAGGCCACCGCGGGCTGATTCATCTGGCGCCGGACGAAGAGGCGCAGGGCCTGCGGGTGACCCTTTCCCCCGGGCTGCAGCCGGTGGCGGAGATCTGCTATGCGCGAATTGGCCAGCTGTTTGATTTAGCCTGCGACCCGCGGCAGGTCGCTCGCACGCTGGGCGATCTGGCGCAGGCGCGGCCGGGGCTGCGCCTGCCGGGGGCGCTGGATGCCTTCGAGCAGGCGGTGCGCGCGGTGCTGGGCCAGCTGGTGAGCGTGGCGATGGCCGCCCGGCTCACCGCCAAAGTGGCGGCTGGCTGGGGCGAACCGCTGGCGGAGGCGCCTGGATACGTCTTGTTCCCGATGCCAGAGGCGCTGTCCCGGGCCGATCCGCAGGCGCTGAAGGCGCTGGGGATGCCGCTGCGACGCGCGGAGGCGCTGATCCACCTCGCCCGGGCGGCGCTCAGCGGCGAGCTGCCCCTGACGGCGCCGGCGGATATTGACGCCGGGCTGCGTCAACTGCAGACCCTGCCCGGGATTGGCCGCTGGACGGCAAACTACTTTGCCCTGCGCGGCTGGCAGGCGAAAGATATCTTTTTGCCGGATGATTACCTGATTAAACAGCGCTTTCCGGGAATGACCCCGGCCGCCATCGCCCGCTATGCCCGCCGCTGGCAGCCGATGCGATCCTACGCGCTGTTGCATATCTGGTATACCGATGACTGGGCGCCGGCGGCGGAATAGCCGCCCGGGGCGCATACCACTGGTATCGGGACGCTGAAATCCCTATAATTGCCGCGTTTGGCGGTCCGCCGCCACCCTCCATCTCTATCCAGGTTAATCAGGTCGCAAAAATTTATGACTGATATGTCCCATCAGTGCGTCATTGTAGGCATCGCCGGCGCATCGGCTTCTGGCAAAAGTCTTATCGCCAGTACTCTCTATCGCGAATTGCGTGAACAAGTTGGCGACGAACATATTGGCGTCATTCCGGAAGACAGCTATTACAAAGATCAAAGCCATCTGTCGATGGAAGAGCGCGTCAAAACCAACTATGACCACCCGAGCTCAATGGACCACAGTCTGTTGTTCCAGCATTTGCAGATGCTGAAAAGCGGCCAGCCGATTGAACTGCCGGTCTATAGCTACGTCGAGCATACCCGCACGCCGAACACCATTCACGTCGAGCCGAAGAAGGTGATTATCCTTGAAGGGATCCTGCTGCTGACCGATGCGCGCCTGCGTAACGAGCTCAACTTCTCTATTTTCGTCGACACCCCTCTCGATATTTGCCTGATGCGCCGTATTAAGCGCGACGTTAACGAGCGCGGCCGCTCCATGGATTCGGTGATGGCCCAGTATCAGAAAACCGTGCGCCCGATGTTCCTGCAGTTTATTGAACCGTCGAAGCAGTATGCCGACATCATCGTGCCGCGCGGCGGCAAAAACCGCATCGCTATTGATATTCTGAAGGCCAAAATCAGTCAGTTCTTTGAATAACCTGGCCGAATTGTGTAACGTGCAAAGAGTAGCCCTGTTGCCCTCTCCGCCGCGAAGCGTGCGGGAAGCAGCCTTATAAGGAGAAAGCCCATGCGTCTGTGTGACCGAGATATCGAAGCCTGGTTGGATGAAGGGCGACTCGCCATCAATCCGCGTCCGCCCGTTGAGCGTATTAATGGCGCGACGGTTGATGTACGGCTGGGTAATAAATTCCGCACCTTCCGTGGTCACACGGCGCCGTTTATCGATTTAAGCGGCCCGAAGGCCGAGGTCAGCGCCGCGCTGGACCGCGTGATGAGCGAAGAGATCGTCCTGCAGGAAGGGGAAGCCTTTTTCCTGCATCCGGGCGAACTGGCGCTGGCGGTGACCTACGAGTCTGTCACCCTGCCTGCCGACCTGGTAGGCTGGCTGGACGGACGCTCCTCGCTGGCGCGCCTGGGGCTGATGGTGCACGTTACCGCGCACCGTATCGACCCAGGCTGGTCCGGCTGCATCGTGCTTGAGTTTTACAACTCCGGCAAGCTGCCGCTGGCGCTACGCCCGGGGATGCCCATCGGCGCGCTGAGCTTTGAACCGTTATCGGGCCCGGCGGCCCGGCCGTATAACCGCCGTGAAGACGCCAAATATCGCGACCAGCAGGGCGCGGTGGCGAGCCGAATCGACAAGGATTGATAACGTCAACGGGGTGTTGCTGAGGGTGCCATGAGACGAATACTGACAACGCTGATGATCCTGCTGGCGGTCATTGTCGCCGGGCTTACCTCGTTGGTATTGCTGGTCAATCCCAACGATTTTCGCGCCTATATGGTGCATGAGGTGGCAGAGCGCAGCGGTTATCAGCTTGACCTTGATGGCCCGCTGCGCTGGCACGTCTGGCCGCAGCTCAGCATTCTCAGCGGACGGATGACGCTGACCGCCCGAGGCGCCGAAGAGCCGGTGATCCGCGCCGACAATATGCGCCTCGACGTGGCGCTGCTGCCGCTGCTCTCGCATCAGCTGCAGGTTAAGCAGGTGATGCTCAAGGGCGCGGTGATCCAGCTGACCCCGAAAACCGAGGCGGTTCGCGACAGCTCAGCGCCGGTGGTGCCGCATGACAACACCCTGCCGCTGGCCCCGGAGGATCGAGGATGGTCCTACGATGTGCGTCAGCTGCAGGTGGCCGACAGCGTGCTCTTCTTCCAGCACGAGAACGGCGAGCAGGTGACCGTGCGCGATATCCGTCTGCAGATGGAGCAGGATGAGAATCACCGGGCCACCGTGGATTTCTCCGGCCGGGTGAACCGCGACCAGCGCGACCTGGCGCTGAACTTCTCCGCCACCGTGCAGGGCGGCGATTATCCGCACTCCTTAAAAGCCGACTTTACCCAGCTTAGCTGGCAGCTGCGCGGCGCCGAGCTGCCACCGGACGGCATTAATGGTCAGGGGAGTCTGCAGGCCAGCTGGCAGGAAGATGACAAGACCCTGCGTTTTGACAACCTGAATCTGATGGCTAACCGCAGCACCGTTACCGGCAGCGGCAGCGTGGTGCTGGGGGATCGCCCGGACTGGTCGCTGGATCTGCACGCCACCACTCTCGATCTCGATAGTCTGCTGGCGCAAAGGTCGCCGGCGACGGACAGTAGCGCCAGTCAGCAGGGCCAGAGTCAGACGCGACCGCTGCGCCCGGTGATCGCCGACAGCGATGAGCGCGAAGATTACCAGAGCCTGCGCGGCTTCAACGGCCGAATGGCCCTGAGCGCCGACCAGCTGCAGTGGCGCGGTCTGAACTTCACCCAGGTGCAGAGCGAAATCAGCAACCAGCAGGGGCTGCTGACGGTCAGCAAAATGCAGGGCAATCTTGACGGCGGGCAGCTCTCTCTCCCTGGCACCCTGGATGCCCGCGGCGACACGCCGCTGGCGACGTTCCAGCCGGCGCTGCAGAATGTGGAGATCGGTTCGCTGATCAAAGCCTTTAACTATTCCTTAAACCTGACCGGCAAGCTGTCGCTGAGCGGCGAATTTTCCGGAACGCGCATTGACGCTGATGATTTCCGTCGCCACTGGCAGGGACAGGCTCAGCTCCAGATGGCCGATACCCGCACCGAGGGGCTGAACTTCCAGCAGCTGGTGCAGCAGGCCGTGGAACGCAGCACCAACGTGCGGGCGCAGGAAAATTACGACAATGCCACCCGCCTGGATTCCGTGAGCAGCCGGCTGACGCTGGATAACGGGCTGGTGACGCTGAACCGCCTGCAGGGACAGTCCGACGTGATGGCGATGACCGGCGAAGGACAGCTCGATCTGCAGAAAGAGAACTGCGATATGCGCTTCAACGTGCGCGTGCTCGGCGGCTGGAAAGGGGAGGGCAAGCTTATCGACCGCCTGAAACAGACCGCTATCCCGCTGCGCATCTACGGCGAGTGGCAGTCGCTGAGCTACAGTCTGCAGGTCGACCAGATCCTGCGCAAACAGCTGCAGGATGAAGCGAAGCAGCGCCTCAACGACTGGGTTGAGCGTAATAAAGGCAGCAAAGACGGCAACGATGCCAAAAAGCTGCTCGATAAGCTGTAATTCCCACCCCCGCGGCCCGGAAGTTTCCGGGCTGTGTTTATCGTCAAAGCTTAATGTCACAATGATGCCGGGTGGCGGCTGCGTCTGACCCGGCCTGGGATGTACGCAATATCATTCGTTAGCGTCGCCACTTAATGTAGGCCTGATAAGCGAAGCGCCATCAGGCAGTGTGGCAGCTACGCCTGACCCGGTCTGGATTATACGGTGGGTGTCATACCCCGATTAGTTCGCCATCCCGTAGGCCTGATAAGCGAAGCGCCATCAGGCATTAAACAGGATACCTGGCTATCAATTTTACGGCCCGGGGTACCCCGGGCCGTTTTATGCCTGACGATTACACCTCATAATCCAGCTCATCCTGCTTTACCGGCGGGACGATCTGCACCTTCTGCACCCGATGGCTGTCGACCTGCAGCGTGCGCAGCGTATAACCGTCAATCTCAATGGTTTCCCCCACCTGCGGCACATGCTGCAAATACTCCATCAGCAGACCGGCAACGGTGTGATACTCCCGTTTATCATCCAGCGGCAGCGGAACGTACTGCACCAGGTCCTCCAGCGGCATATGGCCGTTGACCGTCCACGAACCGTCCTGATGATGCTGAATATCGTGCCGGGCATCGATCTCCTCCACCTCATTGGGCAGATTGCCGGCGATGGTCTCCATCACGTCGCTGAGGGTCACAATCCCCTCGACGGAACCAAACTCATCGACCACAAAGGCAAAATGGGTGCGGGCCTGGCGGAACTGCTCGAGCGCCGAGAGGAGCGGCAGCCCCTCCGGGAAGACCAGCGGTTGACGCACCAGCGCCTGCAGATCCAGCGGCTCCTGGCGCAGGGACTGCTGGAGCAGGTCAATAACATGCACCACCCCCAGCAGATCTTCATTATCTTTCCCGCCGGTGACCACCAGACGGGTATGCTGATTTTTCTCCACCAGGCTGCGGATCTCTTCCTCCGGCGCGCTGAGGTTGATGCGCTCGATATCATGGCGCGACGTCATAATACTGCTGACGCTGCGCTGATTAAGGTTCAGCACCCGCTCAATCATCAGTCGTTCCTGCGGATTAAACAGTGGATGTTGATCCTGATCGGCGACCTGCGACGCCGTGTCAGCATCCAGTTCAGCTTTTTCTTTCTGCCCGCTCAGCAGATTCATCACCGCTTCGGTAGTGCGCTGACGCAGTGTCATATTCGCGGAGAGGAAGCGACGGCGGTTAAACTGCGCCAGCTGGTTAAGGGCTTCAATCATGACCGAGAAGCCAATGGCCGCATATAGATAGCCTTTCGGAATAATAAAGCTGAAGCCTTCAGCAATCAGGCTGAAGCCGATCATCAGCAGGAAGCTCAGACAGAGGATCACGATGGTCGGGTGGCTGTTAACGAAGCGCGTCAGCGCCTTGCTGGCCATCAGCATCAGGCTGATGGCGATAACCACGGCGGCCATCATCACCGCCAGGTGATCAACCATGCCGACGGCGGTGATCACCGAGTCGAGTGAGAAGATGGCGTCGAGCACCACGATCTGCGCCACGACGGCCCAGAATTTCGCCCCTTTGCGCTGGGTGGGGTTATCGCTGTCTTTCCCCTCCAGCCGCTCATTAAGCTCAACGGTCGCTTTAAACAGCAGAAACAGGCCGCCAAACAGCATAATCAAATCGCGGGCGCTAAAGCTGAAGTCGTGAAAAACAATCAGCGGTTTGGTCAGGGTGACCAGCCAGGAGATAGAGGCCAGTAGCAGAAGACGCATGACCATCGCCAGCATCAGGCCAGTGATCCGCGCGCGGTCGCGCTGGGCGGGAGGGAGCTTCTCGGCGAGGATAGCGATAAAGACCAGGTTATCGATACCCAACACCAGTTCGATAACCACCAGCGTGACGAGACCTGCCCAGATTGACGGATCGGCAATCCATTCCATATGTATTAAAACCTGTACGACTGCGGTATGTGTTACCACGATCATGGATAAGATGAGTCTAAAATGCAATAACGACGCGGATATCGCCCTGCCGTGGGTGGATATATTTCCAGCGGATTAAGCGAACCGATAAAAATTATGTTCCGGAAAAGAACAGTGAAAAAATAACACCATGGCGGCGACCATGGAATAAGCTTGCCGATATCAGAACTTTTTCCGCTGCGTTTCAGCGAGGGCGGCAAAAGGGCTTCCTCCCGCGGATCGTCACGGCGAGCGCGGATGCGCAGAGCAGAAGCGAAGCGCGAAGCCCGCTCACAAAACCGGCATAATTCATATTATGAAGTGAGTGCAGAATAGGGCGGATCGCAGTTCACCGCCGCGGATTCAGGCTAATATGTCGTCATATCCGGCTGTTTATGCTGAAATATATTGCCTGGCGAAATTTATTATCTCTATCTATTCTTTCCGGGCATACGCGCGGCGCGGCGCGGCGGGGCCGGCGGCCAACAGACCCCGATAGACGGGCCTCTCAGCCACATCGCGCGGCGCAAAGGAACGAGCCGCTGAATAACCTGAACGAAAATAAGATTATTCTCACTTCTAACTGTTGGTAAAAGGGAGTTGTGTGTATTCTTTTACGTGACAGTGAATTTAAGAATTTGGCGGGCAGATGCCCGGGCAGTATCCGTGTATTATCAGTTCCAATGGATTTGTGACATGTACAATTTTGCAAAACCGCGTGTTTTGCAACCAAACAGGTGAAGATGAATATGGCGAATTTGAAAGCGGTTATTCCGGTCGCAGGACTAGGCATGCATATGCTGCCGGCCACAAAGGCAATTCCAAAGGAGATGCTGCCGATCGTTGATAAGCCAATGATTCAGTACATCGTTGACGAAATCGTCGCCGCCGGGATCAAAGAGATTGTTCTGGTGACGCACTCCTCGAAGAACGCGGTGGAAAACCACTTCGACACCTCCTACGAGCTGGAAGCCCTGCTGGAACAGCGCGTGAAGCGCCAGCTGCTGGCGGAAGTGCAGGCCATTTGCCCGCCGGGCGTGACCATCATGAACGTGCGTCAGGCGCAGCCGCTGGGCCTGGGCCACTCCATCCTCTGCGCCCGCCCGGTAGTCGGCGACAACCCGTTTGTGGTGGTCCTGCCGGATATCATCCTTGACGGCGGCACCGCTGACCCGCTGCGCTATAACCTCGCCGCTATGATCGCCCGCTTTAACGAGACCGGCCGCAGCCAGGTGCTGGCGAAACGCATGCCGGGCGATCTCTCCGAATACTCCGTCATCCAGACCAAAGAGCCGATGGTGGCTGAAGGCCAGGTGGCGCGTATCGTCGAGTTTATTGAAAAACCGGACGAACCGCAGACCCTGGACTCCGATCTGATGGCGGTGGGGCGCTACGTGCTGTCGGCGGATATCTGGGCCGAACTGGAACGTACCGAGCCGGGCGCATGGGGCCGTATCCAGCTGACCGACGCCATTGCCGAACTGGCGAAGAAGCAGTCCGTCGACGCGATGCTGATGACCGGCGAAAGCTACGACTGCGGGAAGAAAATGGGCTACATGCAGGCCTTCGTTACCTACGGAATGCGTAACCTGAAAGAAGGCGCCAAATTCCGCGAAAGCATTAAAAAACTGCTGGCCTGAGCGCCAGCCTGAAACCGAGCGGCAAGGCTGAAGCATTCGTCCTGCCGCTCATAACGTTATGCAGAAATTATTCATAACGTGAATGTTATAACGATTGTAAAGAAACGTATGGCTTCGGAGACTTCTGGTAGTTTGTCTCTGGCCTCTGTGGTGCAATGGTCGGAGTAGCGGCAATAATGCTTTATGAATAGTCACTTAGTGCGACAATTCCTAAAGCGAAGGGAAAGCGGTCAACGACAGCCAAAAATAAAACTTGACTGCGATCATGTTTCCGCTTTAAACATCTCACTTGCATGCATAAAAATGTGAAATGAATTGGCATGCGAGCTGGTACAGACATTACGGATAATCCCTGAGCACGGCAGTGGACATCATCGAAGGATCACAGGTATATGAACTGGCAACTCATCTCATTTTTTGGCGATAGCACCGTTTTGCTGCCCAGCGCAGCGGCGCTGTTTATTGTCCTGATGCTGCGTAAAACGTCGCGGTTGCTGGCGTGGCAGTGGAGTTTGCTGTTCGGCATCACCGGCGCTATCGTCTGCGCCTCCAAACTGGCCTTTATGGGCTGGGGTCTGGGCATTCGCGAGCTGGATTATACCGGCTTCAGCGGCCACTCCGCGCTCTCCGCGGCCTTCTGGCCTATCTTCCTGTGGCTGCTCAGCGCCCGTTTTTCCGCGGGTTTGCAAAAAGCAGCTGTCGCCACCGGCTATATTCTGGCCGCTGTGGTGGGGTATTCACGGCTGGTCATCCATGCGCATTCCGTCTCGGAAGTGATTGCCGGCCTGCTGCTGGGCGCTGCTGGCAGCGCTTTGTTCCTGGTGTTGCAAAAACGTACCTCTGCTCCGGAAAGCGTGAATATCTCATGGGGCGGTGTTGCATGCCTGGTGATGGTCCCTCTTATCCTGTTACATAGCGGCAGCAAAGCGCCGACTCAGTCCCTGCTGGGACAAATCGCCACCGCGGTGGGGCCGCTGGATAAACCCTTTACGCGTACCGATCTGCACAAGCAGGCCTGGTAATTGCCATTTGTTTTACAGGGGAAATTAAGTTTTCGCCGGTTAATTAGACAAATAAGAAAATAATCTACTATATACCCGGTAATTGATAATTCATATTTATGAAATAATGAAGTGCTACTACATTGTTATTGCATATTTGTCTGGATATAGCTTTGATCAGACGTTTCTTAAATGCGCTGAGACGTTACCTGATGCACATTCAATGAATATCCAGACACTGGAAACTATTAGAAATTGTAGTTGACTATAACGCCATCATCTGATTTTTGCATGATGATGAGCTAAGTAAAAAGATGTTTTTTTACAGTCAGTTAGCTGCATGTGTGATGTTGTAGCAGTACTGGGAAGATTTCTAACCCTGGAAATCAGTGAATAATCTTAATTGGTGACCCGCTTATTTTTTGTCAGTAGAACGACAGGCGGCATTAATTGGCAGATATTCGGTAACAACACTCCCAATTGTGACCGAAATCCCGTAAACTTAACGCCGCCAAAAATAATGGCCTGACCAATTATTCATCCACAGGTCGATAAAAATTAAGTCGTTCAGGTAGTCAGTGCGCTGGTAGCTGTTAAGCCAGGGGCGGTAGCGTCGCTGAAGCCGCTTGCTGCTGCACAGAGGCTCTCTTCAACGGCTGTAAGTATCGACCCGATCAGGATGATCATCATCAATAGATATCTACCAATTTTCTACGGATATCCTCAGAAGTTGGCCAGGAGCGGCTGCTGATATCGCCTGGACATTAACTTTCCTGTCTCATCGATAGCCTGTAGGGTAAAATTCGCCTACATTGTGAGCTGAGTGGATGTTATAAGGCTAACAAGCAGCTTAGGGTAAATGTACTTGCCTCGCCGGTGTTGCACAGCGAAGTCAGCTGGTGCCGCGAGCGCTTTCTATCTTGGTATTCCCCTCATTCTCATTGAGATACGACAGCGGGGCTGAAAATGGATCTTGTACAATGATAAAAATTGCGCGCATTGCCGTGACGTTGGGTTTGCTTTCCTCCCTGGGAGCCCAGGCTTACGCGGCCGGGTTAGTGGTAAATGACAACGACTTGCGTAACGACCTGGCCTGGCTTTCCGATCGCGGGGTCATCCATCTGAGCCTGTCGACCTGGCCGCTGAGCCAGGAAGAGATCGCCCGGGCACTGAAAAAGGCTAAACCGTCCTATTCTTCTGAACAAGTGGTGCTGGCGCGTATTAACCAGCGACTGTCTGCCTTGAAAGCCGATTTTCGGGTCACCGGCTACACTTCAACCGACAAGCCGGGCACTCCGCAAGGGTTTGGCCAGACGCAGCCGGCGGATAATTCGTTAGGCCTGGCGTTCAATAACAGCGGTGAGTGGTGGGATGTCCACCTGCAGGGCAACGTCGAAGGGGGAGAGCGGATCAGCAACGGATCGCGCTTCAATGCCAACGGCGCCTACGGCGCGGTGAAGTTCTGGAACCAGTGGCTCTCCTTTGGTCAGGTACCACAGTGGTGGGGACCGGGCTATGAAGGTAGCCTGATCCGCGGGGATGCGATGCGGCCGATGACCGGTTTCCTGATGCAGCGCGCAGAGCAGGCAGCGCCAGAGACCTGGTGGTTGCGCTGGGTCGGCCCATGGCAGTACCAAATCTCTGCCAGCCAGATGAATCAATATACTGCGGTGCCCCATGCCAAAATTATCGGCGGACGCTTCACCTTTACACCGTTTCAGTCATTAGAATTAGGCGCATCGCGTATTATGCAGTGGGGCGGGGAAGGGCGTCCTGAATCATTCAGCAACTTCTGGGATGGGTTAACCGGTAAAGACAATACCTCCGCAAACGATCCCAATGAACCGGGCAACCAACTTGCTGGATTCGATTTTAAGTTCAAACTCGAGCCGACTTTGGGCTGGCCGGTGAGCTTCTACGGGCAGATGATCGGCGAGGATGAGTCTGGTTTCCTGCCTTCAGCAAATATGTTCCTCGGCGGGATTGAAGGGCACCACGGCTGGGGGAAGGATGCGGTTAACTGGTACGTGGAAGCGCATGATACACGTACCAATATGAGCCGGACGAATTACAGCTATACCCACCACATCTATAAAGATGGTTATTACCAACAAGGGTATCCACTGGGCGATGCGATGGGCGGAGATGGCCAACTCGTTGCCGGTAAGGTTGAGCTGATTACCGAAGATAACCAACGCTGGAGCACGCGCCTGGTGTACGCCAAAGTTAACCCTGAGAACCAGTCTATTAATAAAGCGTTCCCTCATGCTGATACCCTCAAAGGTGTACAGCTTGGCTGGAGCGGAGATGTTTATCAGTCGGTCCGCTTGAATACTTCACTGTGGTACACCAACGCTAACAACAGCGACAGCGATGACGTTGGGGCCAGCGCAGGGATTGAAATACCGTTTAGTTTATAAGGCTGAATGCTGAAAATAGAGGAGAGAGGGTGGTAGCGCTGCAGGATGCAGTCAGTTTTATCTCTCCACAAGCTGGCAGGGAAGTAACGGCGATGACAGCTGCTCAGGAATTGGCAAATTTTGATTTACTGATGATGTGACATTATGAAGAAAAAAATTGTTAGATTTTCGGCATTAGCATTGGCAATTGGGTTTTTATCGGGTTGTACCATTATCCCTGGTCAGGGATTAAACAGCCTGCGTAAAAACGTCGTGGAACTTCCGGACAGCGATTACGATTTGGATAAGCTGGTTGATGTGTATCCAATGACTCCGCAATTAATAGCTCAACTCCGGACAGATCCTATAATTGCACGTTCGAATCCGCAATTAGATGAGTTACTTAAAAGTTACGAATACCATATTGGTATTGGTGACGTATTGATGGTTACCGTGTGGGATCATCCAGAATTAACAACCCCGGCGGGTCAATATCGCAGTGCAAGTGATACTGGGAACTGGGTAAACTCTGATGGAACAATTTACTACCCATATATAGGCCGTGTGAATGTTTTAGGTAAAACGCTTAGTCAGGTTAGAACTGAAATTAGTAATCGACTTACGACGTACATTGAAAGCCCTCAAGTTGATGTTAGTGTGGCGGCTTTTCGCTCTCAAAAGGTTTATGTAACAGGTGAAGTTCAAAAATCAGGGCAACAGCCGATCACTAATATTCCCTTGACTATAATGGACGCAGTAAATGCGGCTGGTGGATTAGCAGCAGATGCCGATTGGCGGAATGTAGTTTTAACTCATAATGGAAAAGACACAAAGATATCATTATATGCATTAATGCAAAAAGGTGACCTCACGCAGAATAGATTATTATATCCAGGTGATATTCTTTATATTCCAAGAAATGATGAACTCAAGGTATTCATTTTAGGTGAAGTTGGTAAACAGACAACCCTCAAGATGGATCGAAGTGGTATGACCTTGGCTGAAGCCTTAGGAAATGCGGAGGGTATATCTCAGGAAACTTCCGATGCTACAGGTGTTTTTGTTATCCGCCAAATGAAGAATGAAAAAAATGGGAAGATCGCAAGTATCTATCAGTTAAATGCTCAAGATGCATCTGCTATGGTATTGGGGACAGAATTCCAATTGCAACCATATGATATAGTTTATGTTACAACTGCCCCAATAGTCCGCTGGAATCGTGTTATAAATCAATTATTACCAACAATTAATAGTGTCAGATATACAGTTGAGCCAGTTAACACAATTCACAAATGGTAAATTTATGTTTGATAAAATACTTGTTATCTGCACAGGCAATATTTGCCGCTCACCAATAGCAGAACGGTTGCTACGCCAAATGATGCCAACAAAAATAGTCAAATCAGCGGGGCTGGCTGCATTAATAAATAATGCAGCAGACTTGACGGCACAAAAAATAGCGAATAAGCATGGTGTTTCTCTAGACGGCCATAAAGGAATCAAATTTACGGCAGATATAGGCCGTCAATATGACTTGATCTTAGTAATGGAGAGGCATCAGATTGAAGCGGTTTCAACGATAGCGCCTGAATTACGTGGGAAGACTATGTTATTAGGTCATTGGATGAATCAAAAAGAAATACCTGACCCATATCGTAAAAGTGACGAGGCATTCGAATCAGTTTACATACTGATTGACCAAGCATGTAAACTTTGGGCGAAAAAACTTCAGGCTTAATATTCTTGGATAAAATTGTATGACTACAGAAATTAAAAATAAAATGTCCGAAAAAGACAGCGAACATTTAGACTTAGGTCGACTTATTGGAGAAATAATAGACTATCGAAAGTTAATTATCGCCGTGACGATGGCATTCACCGTCATGGCAATATTATATGCCCTTTTTGCAACACCTATATATCAGGCTAACGCTCTTATTCAAGTTGAGCAAAAACAAGGTAATGCGATTTTAAATAGTCTGAACCAAATGTTACCTGATGGTCAGCCACAATCAGCTCCAGAAATTGCTTTACTACAATCTAGGATGATATTGGGTAAGACAGTTGATGATCTTAATCTACAATATCATATCGAGGAGGAATACTTACCTATAGTCGGTTCAGGTTTAGCAAGATTGCTTGGTGAAAAGTCTGGTACGTTAGACATTGCTCACCTCGAATTACATGCATCTAATGAAACTAGTCCTGTTATAAAATTTACAGTTATTAATAATAAAAAATATAGAATAGAGGGTGAGAATTTTGCTGCCGAAGGGCAAGTAGGGGTAAAATTAGATAATGCCTATCTTTCTATATTAGTTAATGAGATAAAAGCCAGCAAAGGAACTGTTTTCACCATACAACAATATTCTCGACTAACGGCTATTGCTAAATTGCAGGATATGTTTAATGTAACAGACCAGGGGAAAGACACTGGTATTCTTCTGTTAACAGTGACAGGAGATGATTCCGAATTAGTTAGAAAAATATTAGATAATATAAGCGAAAACTATCTGGAGCAAAATGTTGCACGACAGGCCGCTCAAAACGAAAAAAGCCTCGAGTTTTTAAATGAACAATTGCCAAAGGTTAGGCAAGAACTTGATGTTGCCGAAGATAAATTAAACACATATCGTAGACAACAAGACTCTGTAGATTTATCCCTAGAAGCAAAAGCTGTTCTGGATCAAATAGTCAATATTGATAACCAGCTTAACCAGTTAACATTCAAAGAAGCTGAAATATCACAGTTATACACAAAAGAGCATCCAACATTTAAAGCGCTTCTTGAAAAACGTCAAGTATTACAGCAAGAAAGAAAAAAATTGAATGCTAAAGTAAGCGCAATGCCATCAACGCAGCAGGAAGTTCTGCGTTTAAGCCGGGACGTAGAGTCTGGCCGTGCTGTTTACATGCAACTACTTAATCGACAGCAGGAACTGAGTATCGCAAAATCTAGTGCGATAGGTAACGTTAGAATAATAGATACGGCAATTACCCAACCTGCACCGGTGAAACCTAAAAAAATATTAGTAGTACTTATCGGCATTGTTTTAGGATTTTTGGTATCAATAGCAATTGTGCTCTTTCGTGTGTTACTTCGTAGAGGAATTGAATCACCTGAACAACTTGAAGAGATCGGAGTTAATGTATATGCAAGTGTTCCAATTTCAGAAGCTTTGACAAAAAATAATAAATTTAATGGAACACATAAGCAGCAAAAAACCGAAACACTTTTGGCCATTACTGATCCTGCCGATTTAGCTATCGAAGCAATCAGGGGATTAAGAACAAGTATTCACTTTGCAATGATGGAGGCACGAAATAATATTCTGATGATATCAGGCGCAAGTCCGAATGCAGGGAAAACATTTATCAGTACTAATTTGGCTGCAGTTATATCGCAAACAGGTAAAAGAATATTATTCATAGATGCAGATTTAAGAAAGGGATATGTGCATGAAATTTTCACAACTAAATCGAAGGTAGGCTTATCAGAGTATTTATCTGAGGAGCGGGATATAAATGAAATAATAGTTACAATAGAAAACTGTGGTCTTGATTTTATACCTCGAGGGCAAGTTCCCCCAAACCCAGCTGAATTATTAATGCATGAAAGATTTAATAATCTTATCGAGCAAGTAAAAAATAAATATGATTTGGTGATTATTGATACACCGCCAATTTTAGCTGTAACAGATGCAACAATCGTAGGACGTTATGCAGGAACTTCTTTATTAGTCGCAAGGTTTGAAGAAAATACCGTGAAAGAAATTTCGGTAAGTATTAAACGATGTGAACAAGCAGGGATAACAATTAAAGGTTGCATTATTAATGGTGTAATAAGAAAAGCAAGCAGTTACTATAGTTATGGATATAGCAACTATGGCTATAGCTATTCGGATAAAAAGTAAGTATGTCTATTGTCTGATTAATTATAGAAAAACTTACATATTTATACTATAGCTACTGATACATTGTATCAGATGTTGTTGAGGAATTTATGACTCACTTAATGAAGAATATATTATGCAGCACTGCCTTGGCCTTGGCAGACTTTATGAGTATGATTGTTTCTATTTATCTCTCATTTGGAATAATGTCATTAGTCTTCACTGATTCACAGTACAGAATATCTGAACATCAGGCGGGTGGGTTGATATTATTACACTGGATCTTAGCTGCTATTTGTGTCAGTTGGTTTGGCGCACGTTTGAGACATTATTTTTATCGAAAAACATTTTGGTATGAGTTAAAAGAAATATTCAGAACACTGTTAATTTTCTCGATTATCGAATTAGCAGTTATGGCTTTTTCAGAATGGTATATATCAAGATACTTGTGGCTGCTAACGTGGTTTTTAACATTATTAATCTTACCAATAGCGAGAATTTTAGTTAAGGCTACCCTCGAACACCTTGATGTATGGCAAAGAGAAACATGGATAATAGGTGATGGAAAAAATGCACATGACGCATATCTTGCAATAAAAAGTGAGCGAAATTTAGGGCTGAAAGTTGTTGGTTTTGTATCTCATGAAACACAAAATAGAAACGTAGCTTCAATCGATAACATACCGGTGATCACTGCAGATCAGAAATGGTTAAGTGGTATTAATAAACGCCTTCAGTTTATTGTTGCAGTTGAATCTAATGAAGGTGACATTAGAAATACTTGGCTGAGAGAATTAATGATCCGTGGATATCGCTTTGTTTCAGTCATACCAACCCTCCGTGGTGTACCATTAGATAATACTGATATGTCATTTATATTTAGTCATGAAGTGATGATTTTCCGAGTGCAGCATAATCTTGCAAAATGGTCATCGAGGTTGATGAAACGAACATTTGATATCGTTGCATCTATAGGTATCATCATTTTGCTTTTACCTCTACTTGCATATATCTCTCTTAAAGTTAAAAAAGATGGAGGGCCTGTGATTTATGGACATCCTCGGGTAGGTAAAAACGGGCATATCTTCAAGTGTCTAAAGTTTAGGTCTATGGTTGTGAATTCAAGTGAAGTACTTAGGAATTTATTAGAAACGGACGAACAAGCGAGACAAGAATGGAACGAAACATTTAAGTTAAAAAATGACCCTAGAATCACCTCGATTGGCCATTTTTTGAGACGTACTAGTCTTGATGAGTTACCGCAGTTATTTAATGTTCTTAAGGGTGAAATGAGTTTAGTAGGACCCAGGCCAATTATATACGAAGAGTTATCTCGCTATAATGAAGAGGTGGATTACTATTTGTTAAGTAAGCCAGGGATGACAGGTTTATGGCAAGTAAGTGGACGAAGTGATGTTGACTATGGCACAAGAGTCTATTTAGATGCATGGTATGTAAAAAATTGGTCCATGTGGAATGATATTGTAATCTTACTTAAGACTGTCTCTGTTGTGTTACGCAAAGAAGGGGCATACTGATTATAATATAAAACATCATATGACTAACATGTATTGTTTTTGCAACGAATAACATTATGAAAAGACGTAACTTTATTAGTCTTAGTTTAGCGTTAATAAGTGTAAAAGTATTTCCTTTATTATCAAAAGAAAAGGATGGAGAAAAATATATAGCTCTGAAAGAGCTAATGCAAGGAAAAAAGGATATAGTAGTACCGAAGGGAAATTACTTTATCACTGAACCAATTAATATTGCTTCAAATACAAATCTTGTATTTGAAGAGGGTGCAATGATATATGTTACTGCTGAAGCATATGTTAAATGTATATTTACCATTAACAATGCTTCTCATATAAAAATTATTGGCGGGGTATTTCATGCGCTTGATGACACTTGTGAAGTTATCAATATTAAAAATGCGTCAGATTCGATATCAATCGATGGGCTTACTTGTTTTGGCCTAAGGTTAGGTAGTATAACTAATGAAGATAACATTAGGTACGCATGTAATGACAATATAATAATCACTAATTGTTCAGGGATGGCACAAAGCATAAGAACTAGAAAAGCTTTTTTAGAATTTAGGTATGTTCATGATTCTTCTTGTAATAAGTGCAATATTAAAGGGTATTATCATGGATTATTATTTTGGGGAGGAGATGCGAATCCTAAACATAGTAAGGATAGAAATAAAAGATGTTCAAATATCATTTTAAATAATAACCATGTATATGATGTGGTAAAAGGAGGTATATGGGGGTCAATGGCGGAACGGGTTCTCATAACAGAGAACTATGTTGAAAATGGGGGGGACGTAGGAATTGACTTCGAAGGTTGTACTGGATGTGTGGCTAGTAAAAACACCGTTAAATATTTCAAAAACGGCGGATTGTCTACTTTTTTTGTTTGCAATAATATAGTTTTTGAATTTAATAATATAGTGTGTTCAGATAAAACTGATGCTGGTGCTATATTCAATTCATCTCAACGAAGAAATAATGAAAATATTATATTCCGGAATAATTCATTTTTAAGTAAGAGTGGTATTTCGAGGTTTGCACAACACGGTGCAGTGGATGATTTGCTGATAGAAAAAAATCGGTTTAACAATGTTGCTATAAAGTTAGATAGCAATAACAATGGAGATATAACAATCAAGGACAATTCTTTTTATTATTCTGAACGTATTAAATATGAATTAAGGTATATTAAAATTTCAAATGTTAATAAACCACATGCAGTGATTACAATTGTAGGGAATGATTTTAAATCCATAACAGACAATACTGATAGTAGAATGGGGGTAATCGAAATAAATAAAAGTAAAGCGCCAAAGGTAATAATAATGAATAATACTAACAATGCAGACAGACACATTAAGTTTGAACTAAAAATTAACGCTGAGAATACAGATAAAGTACTAGACAATAATTCAAACATAACCATAGAAACTATGAATGCGAATTAAATAGTTTTATGGAGTTAACATGGAATAATGAATGAAATCGGTAAAGAATTTATTTATTTATATTACATTAGCGTTTCCAAAAGCTGGGTTGAAAATAAGTGGGTTTCCACTGTACTTATCATTAATCAGTTCATTTTATTTTATGGCATTGGGTGTTAAGTACGGATTTAGCAGGAGAAAGGAATCCTTATGGTGTATTATTCCGATTATTTCGTTGTTAACTACTTTATTATTTAATCAGTTTTCATTTACTGCAGTTTTTTTCTCTGGGGCATCCTATCTGGGTATACCAGCTTTGTTAGCATACATTGTATCTATATTTTCTTTTTATTGTTATTATGGAGCTATTAGTCTAAAAAACGATCACGAATGGAAGAAGAAACTTATTTACGTGTTTTATTTTTTAATTGGCTATGCTTTTTTACAGAAAATTTTAGGTGACTATACAGTAGTTATTCCGGGGGTAACCGCTTCATTCCAAGATGCACTGACTCCAAATTTCTTAGCAGGTAAAAATAATATGATTTGGGGGATGAATTATTTAAAGGCAACATCTACTTATCAGAATGGTAATTTGTTTGGAGCTAATCTACTATTAATTGGTTTTGCTGTTATTGCTAATTATATTACTGATAAGAAAAAAATAATAGTACCTATGACTTTATTGGGAATTACGGTGCTTCTGACTGCTTCTGCTTCTGTTTATTTAGGGATGGCTGCAGCAATTTTATGGATGGTCTTTTTTTCAAGAAATAGAAATTCAGCGTCAATTATTGCGGTTTTTTTTGGCGGGCTTTTTCTCGCTATTATTGCAATTGTTATATTAAGTACCGATAACATTTTTTCACAACTTATATATGAACGCGTTTTAAATAGGGATCTGTCTGCAGGCGGTGGCAGAATGGAAAAAATTAATGATTACGTTGAGCATATTAGTCAAACTCCATGGTTATTGATAAATGGAATGTTGTTTTATAATAAACCTTTCTTAGAGGTTTATGAAATTCTTCCTGGTGCAATACTGCAAATTTTTGGAATTTCTATGTTGGTTTTCTTTGTGGCATTTATTATATCAAAAATTCGTGTATTTTTTTCATCGCCATATATTTTACCCTTTATTGCATATTTTAGTGCTTCCTTATCTGATGGCGCTTTTTGGCTGCCACCTACAGCAACAAACGTCTTTATAATTATGGGTCTTTGCACGCTTTGGCATAAAAATTCATTACCTAAAATATCCTGATAATTATAAATACATAAGCAAAGCTATATTCATTAATGTAATAGAAGGTGACAATGAAGAATGTATTAATATTTTGTCGTGCTTATCCACCTAGCATAGGAGGTGGTGGGGAAATTTCTACTAAGATGCTAGCAGAAAAATTATCTGAATTCGGATATCAAATTAACGTTGTTGCTGTAAATAGTGTGAAAGAGTACAAAAAAGAAAGTAAAGTGACCATATATAAAATACCGTACAGAAATCTATATTGGTCATTGGAGAAAAAAAATAGTAAAATTATTAAGCTGTTGTGGCATTGTATTGATTCGAATAATATCTTTATGAAGAAACAACTCAATCAGCTTTTAGATGACATTAATCCAGATATAATCATAACAAGTACGATAGAAGATATATCCTCTATCGTATGGAAAATTGCCAGTGCTAAGCAGATTAGAATCATTCATATACTACGTAGCTACTCTTTATTGTGCGTTAATGCCAATATGTATAAGAATGAGAATTGTAATGAACAGTGTGGTGGATGTAAGATCTTAACATACCCCAAAAAGTTTAATTCAAAATATGTAACAGATGTCATAGGGATAAGCCAATATATTCTCGATAAACATATTGCAAATGGCTATTTCCCTAATGCTTTACAAAATGTGATTTATAATATGTGCTTGGATGATAAAATTGATACTAAAAAATATGAGGGGCGAAATAATGATGATTATCGAATTGGATATATAGGCCGTATACATATTACTAAAGGGATTGAATTATTACTTGAAGCCATTAATAATATAAAGGAGAGTTCATTATGTAGACGCATAACAGTAATGATTGCTGGCGATGGCGATGAAGAATATATACATACCCTGAAAACAATTGCTTATGAAAATAAAATAAATGCTGTGTTTTTAGGAAATATGAATGCAAATGAATTTTTAGACACGATAGATTTACTGGTAGTACCTTCGCTTTGGCAGGAACCTTTTGGTAGAGTTGTAATCGAAAGTCTGGGTCGTAAAGTGCCAGTGGCCGCGAAAAGTTCGGGGGGGATTCCTGAACTACTAGAGAACAACAAAAATTTTTTATTTAATTCAAGTGAACAATTAACTAATATAATTGTTATGTACTTCAATTTTCAAATAGAGTTTAAGTTTGATACTGTTGCATTTGAAACTGAAACTATTCTTTCAAAATGGTCATCTTTACTCCGATAGTTAGGGTCGAAGAATATATGTATAAAGTTCTATATGATAAAAGATGGACTGGAGAACACGGTATTGGTCGTTTCGCAAAAGAAATCGCTGATAGGATAAAATTTGATGCGTTCATTGATAATAAACTAAGGCCGACCAACCCACTTGACGTTTTTATTACTCCTTGGTATTTAAAATCATCTAAATGCTTGTACTTTACGCCAGGGTTTAATGCACCATTTTTCTTTGCTGATAAATCAATTATAACTATCCATGATTTAAATCACATTGATATTAAAGGTAATGACAGCCTTCTAAAATCATTATATTATGAATACATATTGAAGCGAGGTTGCAGAAAATGTTTAAAAATATTTACTGTTTCAGAGTTTTCTAAAAGCAGAATTGTCGAATGGAGTAATGTAAATCCTGAGAAAGTTGTTGTTGTTGGTAATGGCGTGTCTAGTGGTTTTTCGCCAAAAGGAGAAATATTTCTTCCAGGATTCGAGTATTTTCTTTGTGTGAGCAATAGAAAAAAACATAAAAATGAGAAACGGTTAATTGATGCCTTTGCGATTTTGAGGGAAAAGTATAATATTAAGTTGTTATTTTCAGGCTCGCCAAATGATCAAATTAATAGATATATAGAATTTAAAAATCTTACAAAAGATATCATTTTTTGTGGACGAATCAGTGAGAATGATTTTCCAAAATATTACCGAGGAGCCAAAGGTCTTCTAATGCCTTCATTATATGAAGGGTTTGGTTTACCTGTTATTGAAGCGATGGCTTGTGGCGTTCCCGTGTTAGCCTCAAATACAACCGCCTTAGGTGAGTTAGCGACTGGTTGTGCGATCACGATAGATCCTAATTCTATAGATGAAATGGTTGCCGGGATGGAAACATTAATTACAGATCAAGACGTTAGAAATACTCTTATTAATAAAGGCCTTGAGCGTTCTAAAAATTTCTCTTGGGATGAAACAGCTCGCATAATCAAACATGAAATTAACCATATTAAATTACGTCTTCAATCTTCATAGAATTATATAATGCAATTTTATATTTATTTCAAAATGAACTTTCTTATCTTTAATTATAAGGCTTAATATGATAAATAGAATTAATGTAGGGATTGTGACTGATTGGTTGGTAACGTTTGCTGGTTCAGAAAAGGTAGTCGCAGAATTTATTAATGTTTTCCCTGATTCAGAGTTATATGCGGTTATTGATTTCTTAAAAAAAGAAGATAAAAATAAATTTTTAAATAAAACCATTCATACTAGTTTTATTCAAAAATTACCAAATGCAAAAAAAAATTATCAAAAATACTTACCTCTAATGCCGTTCGCAATTGAGCAACTCGATGTTACCAAACATCAGATAATACTGTCCAGTAGCCATGCTGTTGCAAAAGGTGTCCTTACTGGACCTGACCAATTACATATTAGTTATGTACATTCTCCTATACGGTATGCCTGGGATTTGCAAAATCAATATTTAAGAGAATCATCTCTGGATAAAGGTTGTAAATCGATTATTGCACGCTGGATATTGCATAAAATGAGAATATGGGATGTTCGGACTGCAAATGGAGTTGATCACTTTGTAGCCAACTCAAAATTTATTGCAAGACGAATTCAGAAAGTGTACGGCAGGACTGCAGATGTTATATATCCGCCAGTTGATACGAATCGTTTTAAACTCAATACCAATAAAGATGACTATTATATAACAGCATCTAGATTAGTACCTTATAAACGTGTTGATTTAATCGTTGAAGCCTTCACCCATATGCCCCATAAAAAATTAATTGTTGTTGGTGACGGTCCTGAAATGAAAAAAATAAAATTGAAAGCATCATCCAATATTGAAATTCTTGGCTATCAAGATAATGATAAAATGAATGAGCTAATGGAAAGGGCAAAAGCATTTGTTTTTTGTGCAGAAGAAGATTTCGGTATTTCTCCTGTTGAAGCTATGGCATGTGGCACTCCCGTAATTGCCTTTGGTAAAGGTGGTGTACTAGAATCTGTTGTACCGTTAGGCGAAAACAAACCAACAGGAATTTTTTTCGAAGAACAATCTGTTTCATCAATATGCTCTGTAATTCAGAAATTTGAAGAAAAATATGATATTTTTGATCCTTTTAATACCAGGGAAAGAGCTGAATTATTTTCTGAGGAGCGTTTTAGAAAAGAAATTACAACTTATGTAGACGATAAGTGGAAAAGTTTTAGAGAGTCAAAGAATGTTGTATATTAATTGTCAAACATCTTTTGTCATTGATAAGGTAATAAAATGAGTAATTTAGCTATAATACCTGCACGAGGCGGTTCAAAAGGGATTCCGGGTAAAAATATCAAAAATATTGCAGGGAAACCTCTTATTGCATGGAGCATCGAACATGCTCTCCAATCAGAATCTATTGATCGTGTTATAGTAAGCACTGATTCAGAAGAAATTGCAAAAATCGCAAGGGATTTTGGTGCTGAAGTTCCTTTTTTACGGCCTTCAGAATTAGCAAATGATAAGGCTCCTACTGAGCCCAGTTTGATCCACTGCATCAATTGGCTTGCTGAACATGAATGTTATAAACCAGATTTTATAGTCTTATTGCAAGCAACATCGCCAGTTCGAAGTTCCGAAGTAATTGATAGTGCTTTTGAAAAATTAATAAATCAAAATGCTGATTCATTACTTACCGTTTGTGAGTTTTGGCATTTTTTATGGGAAAATTCTATTGAGCCAAAGGCTTTATATGATTATATGAACCGTCCACGTAGACAGGATATTTCCCCTGAAAATATAAAATTTAAGGAAAATGGTTCTGTTTATATTACTAAAACAAATATTCTTATGGAAACGAAAAACAGACTTGGAGGTAAAATTGCTTCTTTTGTGATGCCTGAGGAAGAGAGCTTTGAAATTGATACTCAGATTGACTGGGATATTGTAGAAGTTATTTTACAGAAAAGAATTGAGGGCTAATTATGTTGATTCAAAATAAAGTTTCAGATTTCCTTGTTTTCGAAACCGAGTCAGTTTTAAAAGCTCTCGAAAAAATCAATCAGAACAAAAACAGAATTGTTTTTATTGTAAATGAAAATGGTAAACTCAGTGGTTCGTTTTCAGATGGTGACTTTCGTCGTTGGATAACTACCGGTGATTTCGATTTTAATATTGAGATTTCCCAAGTAATGAACACCGCTTTTCTCTCTAAGAGGATTGATGCCTCTCGTAGAGAAATCGAGAGTTTATTTACCAAGGGCATAAATGTTATACCATTAATCGATGAATATCGACGTTTTGTAGCGGTTGCAATACAAGATGATAGAGGTATTTCAATTGGCAAGCATGTCATTTCAGAATCCTCACCCGCGTTTATTATTGCTGAAATTGGTAATAACCATAATGGTGATATCAACTTGGCAAAACATCTTGTTGATCTTGCTGTTGAAGCTAATGCTGATTGCGTAAAATTTCAAATGAGGGATTTAGGTCAGTTGTATAAAGGAGGCGAGGATAAAGATAAATCAGCAGATCTTGGTGCTCAGTATACACATGATCTGCTTAGTCGTTTTCAATTAAGTAACGAAAGTTTGATTGAAGTTTTTGACTATTGTAAAGCTAAAGGGTTGACACCAATGTGTACGCCTTGGGATTTAAATAGTCTTAACGTACTAGAGCAGTATGGAATGGAAGCATATAAAGTTGCTTCGGCAGATTTTACCAACCATGAAATGTTAGAAGCACTTGCTGCTACAGGTAAACCACTAATTTGTTCCACTGGGATGTGTACTGAAGCTGAAATCAAAAAATCTGTTGAATTCCTTAAATCTTTAAGTGCTCAATTTGTAATTTTGCATTGTAATTCTACTTATCCTACACCCTTCAAAGATGTAAATTTATCCTATATAAAAAGATTGCAAAATATTACTGGTGGCGTTGTTGGTTATTCAGGACACGAACGTGGTATATCTATTCCTATTGCAGCAGTTGCACTTGGAGCTAAGGTAATCGAAAAACACTTTACCATTGATAAAGCAATGGAAGGCAATGACCATAAGGTTTCATTACTTCCAAATGAATTTTCAGATATGGTATCTAAGATTCGCGAGGTCGAAGAGTCAATGGGTAAGGGAGGTGAAAGGTTAATCACGCAAGGTGAAATGATAAATCGTGAGAATCTCGCAAAAAGTTTGATCATTAATCAAAATCTAAAAAAAGGGCAGATAATAACTCGCAGTATGGTTGAGATTAAAAGTCCTGGGCAAGGTTTACAGCCATTATATATCGACCAGTTAATTGGGCGGAGTGCTATTAGAGATTTTGTGAAGGGTGATTTTTTTTATGAGTCTGATTTAAATGACGTGCCAGTTGAATCAAGGAATTATTCCTTTAGTCGTCCGTTTGGTATTCCTGTTCGTTATCACGATTATGATAAGCTCAAGGCTAAATCAAACCTTGATTTTGTGGAATTTCATTTAAGCTATCAAGATCTTGAACTTAATTTAGCTGACTTTTTCATTGATCAACAATCAATGGGATTTGCGGTTCATAGCCCCGAATTGTTTGCTAATGATCACATACTTGATCTTGCCTCTGAAGATGATGAATATAGAATCAAATCCATTGATTATTTAAACAAAGTATGCGAGATAACCCGGCAACTTAAACATTATTTCCCTGTTACAGAACGGCCTGTTATAGTAGTAAATGCTGGCGGATTCAATACTAAAGGCTTTATACCTAAAGAAAAGACAGCCCAGCTCTATAAGCGTGTAGCTGAATCGCTATCCCAAGTTAACCAAGAGGGTGTTGAAATAATTATTCAAACGATGCCTCCATTTCCATGGCACTTTGGTGGGCAGAGTTACCATAATTTATTTGTTGATTATACTGAAATTTCTGATTTTTGTAGCAATACAGGCTATCGTATCTGTTTTGATACATCTCACTCGATGATGGCTTGTAATTATTATGGCTGGGATTTTCACGAATTCACATTAGCTGTTGCAAAATATACAGCACATATGCACATTGTTGATGCATTAGGCGTTGATGGTGAAGGGGTACAAATCGGTAAGGGCGATGTGGATTTCGAAATACTGGCGGAGGACCTTAATCGAGATGCGCCCAATATTCAATTCATCCCTGAAGTATGGCAGGGCCATAAAAATAGTGGTGAGGGTTTCTGGGGTGCTTTAGATTTCTTGGAAAAATATCTATAATGAAAAAATTAGCTGGTGCAGCGATGCTATCAGCAGGTGATATCTTAGGGAAGCTGATTGGCTTCCTTATTTTACCGTATTTGACTTCCAAAATGGGAGTCTCTGAATATGGCCTGTTGACATTATATCTTTCTTTTATTCAAATACTTATTATATTAATATCCTTTAGTGGACAAGGACTTTTGCCAGTCAAATATATACAGGAGAATGAAAATGCAAGTTTGATTTTTAGACACGACAATATTAATTTGGCCATTTTTTCATCAATTTTCATTTTGTTAGTTTTTGTTTTTTTTAAATTTTTCTTGAGTATTAATATTCCTTTTTCTGATGCTTTTTTTATTGTTTTTGCGTCTTTGGTTCAAGGGGTTAATGTTATTAATCTTTCACACTTAAGGATTAGCCAAACATATAAATTAGCTTCTATTGGGCAATTCTCATTATCAGTTCTCAACGTATTATTTACGATTGTTCTATTTTCTTTCTTAGATGGAACTGCCGAATATAGATTAATGGCGGTAACATTATCTTTTCTTTTAGTTCAGCTTTTTTATTCCTATTCTATTTTTTCAAAGCTAAACGTGGATTATAGCAAAAGGAGGACAAGTAAACGGCAATCATATAAGGAAATTATGTTATATGGCATATCTCTGTGGCCACATCATGGTAGTTATTGGATAAAATCAACAATCGATCGTTTTTTTATTGCCCATTATATGAGTGTTGCGGTTGTCGGCGTTTATGGCCTTGCATTACAGCTATCATCAATATTAATGCTTTTTTTTAGTGTCATTTCTCAAGCTTTTCAACCGTTTATTTACAGATATCTGAATGAAAAGGATTTCCTTTCTGTTAAACGAATTCAATTTATATATGTTTGTTTTGTATTGTTTTGTGCCCTTGTTTATTATATCGTTACCCCTTATGCATTCCCTTATCTTTTTAGCCATAAATTCAATAAGGCAATACTTTATTTTAACTATCTGCTCCCAGGGACGGCCTTTATGTGTATTTATTATATCTATACTCATGTGCTGTTTTTTTACAAGAGGAACAAGATAATTTCGACCATTACCGCTTCATCAATGCTTATCCATCTCATTGGTATCCTTTGTGTTATATTAATACACATTTCGGTCGAGATGTTTTGCGTTGTATATACTGTTTCTAGTGCGTTTGCATGTATTGCTACGGCCTGCGTTTGCAGCAAAAATATTAAAGCAATGAGGAGGAGTGTGAATGATTCGTAAGATAAAAAAGACATATAGAAATATTTTGAAAGCTATCTATTCTAATAAAGTACGTCGTAACGCTTTGAGTATAGGTGAAAATTTAAATATTAACTTTAAGACTAGTGTGACATCTAAAACCTCGTTGGGTGATAATTTTAACTCTAATGGATTGAACATTATAGGTAAGGGGCGGGTAAAAGTTGGTAATAATTTTCATTGTGGGTTTGGTTGTATTATTTTGACTGAGAATCATAATCATATGGGGAGCGCAATTCCTTACGACACAACATATATAATCAAAGAAACAATAATTGAGGATAATGTATGGCTTGGAATTAATGTCATCTTATTGCCAGGTATTACAATTGGTGAGGGGGCCATTATACAGGCTGGTAGTGTTGTTGTGTGTGATATACCTCCATTAGCTATTGCTGGTGGTCACCCCGCAAAAGTTTTCTCATGGCGAGATAAAGAGCATTATTATAAATTAAAAAATGAGAAGTCATTTCATTAATATTGGGGGGTTTCTTGAAATACTTGGCCTATATTGAATCTCCATTGCAAGCATTTAATTTACTAGAGTATGCAGAGGTTAATAAAATAACAATTGATATTTTGATCGTTAATAAAAAAACTACCGTCTCTTTACATAATTACTCTCAGATATCTTTTGTTTTAAGTAAACTTAAAGCTAAAACACTCTTTGAAATAGATATTGAGGCCGGCAAGAAAAATATTTTCAAGATAAAGAAGACTATTGATGCTTTCCTCAGTATTAGTAAAGAGTCATTTTTATTGATTGGCGGCGAATATAGATCGATGATTTTTTGGTATATCTGTGGAAAGTTTTCACAACGTAAGGTTGTAATTTTGGATGATGGTACTGCAACACTGCGTATCAATAGAACTCATCGGCATTTTAAAAGATTAATGCGCGATCTGTTGATGCGTGCCTTAGGTTTTGTGGATGCATTTATTGAGCCAATTGTTTTTTTCTCTGTATATGATCTTACTAATAAAATTGCCAAGCACGATATATTGATATTACATAAATATGAATCTTTTCAGGGTAAAATGACATCCTTTTCGAAGGGGCAAATAACAATCTATATTATTGGTTCTCCGTTCTTTGAAGCTGGCGTTATTGATGACAGTAATATTGAGATACTAATGACTTTAGAAATGATTAATAAACTTAAAGGGAAATACTCCACTTATGATGTTGTATATATCCCGCACAGGCGTGAGAGTGAAGATAAGCTAGAGCGAATCAGGAAAGTAATACCGGTGGAAAAACTAGGTTATCCATTTGAATTACTACCCTTAGTTTCAGAAAAAAAGGTTACTATCATTGCTGGATTTTATTCTTCGCTTTTTGATAATATGTATGCTATATGTGGAAAAGATTTAAAAATAGAATGTTTTTGTTTGCCTGAAAAGGTTATTAATCCTTCTTGGTCTGGTTTTGTATCTGATGTCTATGAAAATTATAAAAAATACCCGAGCGAATCTTTTATTTTCAACAAAATTACATAATTTTTTCTCTTTCTAGAATTTTTCTTTTATTTACTATGCGTATATTCTGCTTGTATGTTGTAATTTGATATTTCTATATGCGAATTACAATATTTGAGTTAATATATACTAAATAGTTCAACTGCGAACATCTCGCAGTGACCACATCTGACAGGAGTATGTAATGTCCAAACAACAGATCGGGGTTGTCGGTATGGCTGTGATGGGGCGCAACCTTGCGCTGAACATAGAAAGCCGTGGTTATACCGTATCCGTTTTCAACCGCTCGCGTGAAAAGACCGAAGAAGTGATTGCCGAAAACCCCGGCAAGAAACTGGTTCCTTACTACACAGTACAAGAGTTTGTCGAATCCCTCGAAACACCACGTCGTATCCTGTTGATGGTCAAGGCCGGGGCTGGCACCGACAGCGCCATCGACTCCCTGAAGCCTTACCTCAATAAAGGTGACATTATCATTGATGGTGGCAACACCTACTTCCAGGACACCATCCGTCGTAACCGTGAACTATCTGCCGAAGGCTTTAATTTTATCGGTACCGGGGTTTCCGGTGGTGAAGAGGGGGCTCTGAAAGGGCCTTCCATCATGCCTGGTGGTCAGAAAGAAGCCTATGAGCTGGTTGCTCCGATTCTGAAGCAGATTGCTGCGGTTGCTGAAGACGGCGAGCCGTGTGTGGCCTATATCGGTGCTGACGGTGCGGGCCATTATGTGAAGATGGTGCATAACGGCATTGAGTATGGCGATATGCAACTGATTGCCGAAGCCTATGCGCTGCTTAAAGGCGGTCTGGCGCTCTCTAACGAAGAGCTGGCGCAAACCTTCACCGAATGGAACGAAGGTGAGCTAAGCAGCTACCTGATCGACATTACCAAAGATATCTTCACCAAGAAGGATGCAGAGGGTAAATACCTCGTCGATGTCATTCTCGATGAAGCAGCAAATAAAGGTACCGGCAAGTGGACAAGTCAAAGTTCACTGGATCTCGGTGAACCTCTATCCTTGATCACTGAGTCCGTGTTTGCCCGCTATATCTCTTCGCTTAAAGACCAGCGTGTAGCCGCTTCGAAAGTGCTGAGTGGTCCGCAGGCTCAGCCGGCCGGTGATAAAGCTCAATTTATCGAAAAAGTGCGTCGCGCGCTGTACCTCGGTAAAATCGTTTCCTATGCGCAGGGCTTCTCTCAGTTGCGTGCTGCTTCTGATGAATACAACTGGGAGCTGAACTACGGTGAGATCGCTAAGATTTTCCGCGCTGGCTGCATTATTCGTGCACAGTTCCTGCAGAAGATCACCGATGCTTATGCGCAAAATGCGGGCATTGCTAACCTCCTGCTGGCACCATACTTTAAACAGATCGCTGATGATTATCAGCAGGCGCTGCGTGATGTTGTAGCCTATGCCGTGCAGAATGGTATTCCGGTACCGACCTTCTCTGCCGCAATTGCCTACTACGACAGCTACCGTTCAGCGGTTCTGCCAGCGAACCTAATTCAGGCTCAGCGTGATTATTTTGGCGCGCATACTTATAAGCGTACCGATAAAGAAGGTGTATTCCATACCGAGTGGCTGGATTAATTTTTCCAGCAGTCAGGCCATTTGGCCTGACTGTTTAAATTTTTATACCTAATTTATAATTTATCTAAAAGCTCCCTTCAGTAAATAATTATAATATATAATTTTAACTATTTTAAGAATTTGCCATATTTATTATCTTGTACCCCTATATTAGTCTGCTTCTGGCCTCAGTAACTTACTGGGTGTTAAATAACAGGGTTTTTAATTAAAGG
>ULQD01052110.1_pt1 | contig 85023 bp, 91 predicted proteins | sample 1954121 | NCBI WGS metagenome assembly ULQD01 (sample SAMEA4835646, study PRJEB28245) | human gut metagenome | biome: gut microbiome; material: fecal sample | place: Denmark | collected 2008 | reverse complement strand
CGCGATAAACCCCATAGGGTACGGCAATAATAATGTTGACCGGGATCGCCACCAGACGCGACGATAACGACTGCTCAAACGTCATACCAGAGAGAAAAATTTCGATCATCATGTTGACGACGGTGCAGTAAACCACCATCGCAAAGGTGTCTGCAACCGCATGCCGCAAGCGGGAGTGCGCAGAGAACATCGGAGTGCTCCTCGAAAATGAAGTCATTAACGCCGAAAAATGCGCGTTGGTATAGCGTTTTTGGGCTGCCTGTTTTGATGTGCGTAGAGTATATCTCTGCATTAAAAGTGGCAACTAGCTATAAATTTTTATTTATCGCCTTTTTGTCGATAAAATACTCTGCGCTGGTTTGTTTTTTGTTCGTTACGCTACTTTTATTCCTGTTTTTGCAAATATCAATGTTTATCAATGTGTTACTCTTGATTGCGAAATCGAGACTGGCCGAGGGAACGGCGCCTGATAGCCAACCATGGCGCAACATCACGCGAGTGTGTGATTCCGCTCTCTTTTAGGATTTTTTATGCCGTAAGTCGCGTTTTTATGGTGAAAAATTCTGAATTGCGAATTGTTGTTTTATTCCCATTTTCTGATTAACTATTCACTGCAGCCAAAGGTATGTATCAGTGCGGCCACGTATGAACAGCAGGTAACCCGCTGACCATAAAGCTAATATTCCTGGCGAGAACGGTGGTTTTTCCCGTCATTCTGCCTTTTTTATTTATTCACTCTCTTTTTTGCCTGTGCTTATGAAAAAGGCTCAGGTATTTGCCAATATAGTTCCAGGGGATAACCGCTAATATCCACCTTATATATTTATCTGGACAGCCGAAGGCTGGAAATAAATAAACGTTTCTATTACACTTGCCGCGTTGTATCTTTTAATTTGCTATTTGGAATTTTTTAATTTTATGTCTTCAATGTTACACAAACTGAATAATATCCGTTCACTGCGTGCCCTGTCCCGTGAATTCTCCATTGACGTGCTTGAAGAGATGCTGGAAAAGCTCAGGATCGTCACTGAAGAAAAACGTACGCAACAGCAGCAGGCAGCTCAGCAGCAGGCTGAATATCAGGAGAAAGTGAATACCTGGCTTGAACTGATGCGCGCCGACGGTATTTCTCCTGACGAGCTGGTGGCCGATATTCAGCCGCCAAAGGCGGGAGGCAAAAAGCGTCAACCGCGCCCGGCGAAATATCGTTATACCGATCATACTGGCGCAGAGAAAACCTGGACCGGACAGGGAAGAATGCCGAAGCCGATTGCCGAGGCTGTCGCCCAGGGTAAATCGCTGGATAGCTTTTTAATTTAACGCCTTCGGGCCAGCGCCAGGCCGGTGGTGAGAGACCCACCGGCCTGGCCTTATGACTTTAAGCGAGGGGCTTTAGCAGACGCCGAAGTCTCCCTCTTCCTGATACGGCGTGACCTCGTCCGACTTCAGCGAATAGCGCTCTCCCTGCTCCTGTGCGGCCTGAACCACCACCAGTTGCTCCCCTTGCACTTCCACCACTTTCAGTTTTGGTCCGCCCGCTCGGGGTTGTACCAGATCGCCGACAGCAAACATAATTCACTCCTCACTGTTAACACCATGGATAAACCTAAACCATAGCTCAACGCCCGCTCACTGAACACCGGGCGTGCTGTTTTTTGTTAAAACAATTTGGAGTTATATGTATTAACATTGTTAATGTTTTGCTGGCGCCATACCGCTGCTGAGAAAGGGGGACGGCGAGGGTAGGGTTACCACCAATCAGGTCAGGAAAGACACCATGAAGTATATCATTCTGTTGATCATTGTTATTGCTGTACTGTATGTCCATTACCGCGGACGGGTGCGCTATCGTTTCTGGCGGCAGCTCTCCGACCATTCCACATTTACCGCGCCGCTGAATGGATTTATGTATTTATTTTCCCGCGTGCCGAATACGCCTTATCTGCGGCCGGAGATGTTTCCCGAGCTGGCGATATTGCAGCAAAACTGGCAGGTTATTCGCGACGAAGGTCTCCACCTTCAGCAGCTGGAGCAGATTAAAGCGGCCGATAAATATAACGATGCCGGGTTTAACTCATTTTTCAAAACCGGCTGGAAACGCTTTTATCTGAAATGGTATGAGGATGCCCATCCTTCCGCCAGCCAGCTCTGTCCGCAAACTACCGCGCTGCTGCGCAATATCCCGTCGGTGAAAGCGGCCATGTTTGCCACTCTGCCGGACGGTAGCCGTCTGCCGCGCCATCGCGACCCCTACGCCGGCTCGCTACGCTTTCATCTGGGCCTGGCAACGCCGAACGATGACCGCTGCTTTATCGAGGTGGATGGCCAGCGTTACAGCTGGCGCGATGGAGAAGGCGTGCTGTTTGATGAGACCTATATCCACTATGCGGAAAATACCAGTGGTGAGAATCGCCTGATTCTGTTCTGCGATATTGAACGGCCGATGCGCTACCGCTGGGCGCAGAAAGTTAACCACTGGCTGGGACGCCATCTGATGAGCGCCGCTTCGGCGCCCAACGATATCGGCGATCGCACCGGCGGGATTAACCGGGCGTTTCGCTATATTTACCAGATCCGTATTGTTGGTAAGCGGTTGAAAAAATGGAATAAGACGGTCTATTACATCGTCAAATGGCTGCTCTTCGGCGGCATTGCCTGGCTTATCTGGAGCGCGTTTTAACCCCCTGGCGCCGGTTCCACGGCATGGTCGCCAGCAGACGCGCCATGCCGCAAAAGCCGGTTACGCCGGCGAAGGTGAGCCCGGCGCCGACCGCGCCGCTGAGCAGGAAAAAGCCGCCGTTAACGGTATAGCCCAGCAGCACCCCCAGTAAAATCAGGACGCCAGCGGCAATTTGCACCTGGCGCATCAGCGGCAGCGGCTGCGATGAATCTTCCACTACCGGCAACCCCGCGGCTTTCCACGCCTGAATTCCTCCTGCCAGCAGGCAGGGCTGCGCCGGCGCGGCGGCCGCGGCCAGACGAATCGCATTATTCTGCGTCCGGGAACCCGCCTGGCAGTGAAAGATGACCGTCTCTCCGGCCCGGGCATTGAGGGGCGCACCGCTGGTCAGAGTGGCGAGCGGCACCAGCTCGGCATCGGGGATATGTTCGCGCGCATATTCATCCGCATCGCGGATATCAATCAGTCTGGCGCCCTGGGCAATCTGCGCCTGGGCCTCGGCGGGAGTTAAGGTGGCGATGGTCATAGGATCCTCACGGGCAATAGAGCGTTTTCAGCGTATTGATCACCTGCTGTACCGCAGGGTGGGTGATGAAATAGTGGATACGCTGGGCGTCGCGCTCGCTGTCGATCAGCCCCTCGTCACGCATCCGCGCGAGGTGTTGCGAGGTGGCGGAGGGGCTCAGCCCTGTAGCCCGGGCGAGTTCGCCGGCGCTGGCCCTGGGCGCATCGCACAGCATGCACAGGATCAGCAATCGGTGAGGATTGCTCATCGCTTTCATCAGCGCGGCGGCTTCTCCGGCGCGGGCCTGCAGGTCTTCAGGTGTGGTCATTTATTTTAGCTTTGTCTAAATTTAGATAACTCTAAAATAAAAAGGCCGCCAGCGCCAGCACAATTTCTCCACGACTCAGGCCGGAACGGCGAGCCGGGCAATCTGTGCCCGGGCGCTGGCGATCCCGGCGTCGCGACCATGCGGGCGATTGTCCAGCCCTTCGGCATAGATAAATTCCACCTCCTGGATCCCCATCAGCCCCAGTACCGCGCGCAGATAGGGCGTGACGGCATCGGTAGTTTCTCCCTGGTGAATACCGCCGCGGCTGCTGACGACCACCGCCCGGACGCCCTCCACCAGCCCCTGCGGCCAGCTCTCGGTGTAGCGAAAGGTTTCCCGTGCCCGCGCCACGAGGTCGAACCATTTTTTTAGATCGGTCGGGACGTTGAGGTTATACATCGGCGCGCCGATCACCAGCAGGTCGCTGGCCTTTAACTCGGCGATAAGCTGGTCGGAGAGGGCGACCGCCTTGCGGATAGCAGGCTGCGGATCCACTGCCCCGCGCAGGGCGGCGAACAGGGGGCGATCCAGCGTTGGCAGCGCCATGGCGCTGAGATCGTGTTCGATGAGCCGATCGCCGTGTCCCGCCGCCTGGCGCGCCGCGAGAAATTCGTTAATCAACTGATTGGTCAGGGATGTTTCGCCATTAATGCTGGATTTTAAAACCAGAACGTTAGCCATGATGAGTGCCTCAAATGAAAGATAGAAGCAAAGACTAACACTGTCTTTTTTGTCTCAGGAGTGACATTATTTTTCCCTATTGTATCCCATAAGGAACCAATCTGTGCGCGACGATCTGAATGCGATCCCGGTATTTGTCACCGTGGTCGAGAGCGGCAACTTTGCCAGCGCGGCGGCGATCCTCCATGTGACGCGTTCGGCGGTGGGAAAAACCATTGCCCGGCTGGAAGCGCGTCTCGGCGTGGCGTTATTCCAGCGTACCACCCGACGGCAACTGCTGACGGAAGAGGGGGAGCAATTCTATCTCCAGTGCCGGGAAGCGCTGGAGCGCATCCGCGAGGCCGAAGAGACGCTGCAGCGCGGCAAAGATGAGGTGCAGGGGCGGCTGCGGGTGTCGCTGCCGGTGCTGTTTGGCCAGCGCTGCGTGGCACCGCTGCTGTTCCGCCTCAGCCAGCGCTATCCGTTACTGAAGCTCGAGCTCCACTACAGCGACCGGCAGGTCAATCTGCTGGAGGAGGGGTTTGATCTTGCGGTGCGTATCGGGAGCCTGGCCGATACCGGGTCGCTGCGGGCCCGGGCGCTGGGAGAGCACGGTATGGTGCTGTGCGCGGCGGCGGAGTACCTGCGCCAGCAGCCAGCGCCGCAGACTATTGCCGGGTTGAACGAGCACCGTACCCTCGGCTATCTGCACAACGGCCAGCTGCAAAAATGGCAACTGTATGACCCGCAGCAGGGCGAAGTGCGCTTCAGTCCGCAGACGTGGCTGATACAGGATGATTTTGCCGCCATCGCGGCGGCAGTGCAGCAGGGGATGGGCATCGCCTGGCTGCCGGACTGGCTGGTGGCGCAGGCGCTTGCCGATGGGACATTGCAGCAGGTGTTGGCGCCCAGCGCTCAGGTGCGTTTCGCCATCCACGCGGTGTGGCCGGAGGGGCCGTGGCTGCCGCAAAAAACGCGGGCGGCGATCGATGCCCTGCGGGAAGGGCTGCCTCTTACCGCAACACCTGGTTAGCGCAGAGAGAAATAACCGCCATCTATGGCGGCGGAGGTTTTCCGACAGCGTGCAAGCTACCGGCGCGCTTTACGCCATAGCCTCAGCGACGAGGCCGTCCGGCACGGGCGGCACGGCGGTACAACGTGCTGCGGGCGATACCCAGTATCTGCGCCGCCCGGCTGACGTTGCCGTTGACCCTGGCCAGGGTATCGACAATCAACTGCTCATCATGGGCCTGCAATCCCCCGCGCGGCAACGGCGCAGGCGCGGCGCGATACGCCTCCGGCAGCGCGTCGGGCGTCAGCGTGTCGCCCTCATCGGCGAGAGCCAGCATTACCTTCAGGACGCTCTGCAGCTGGCGTACGTTTCCCGGCCACGGCAGCTGGCTGAGGTGAACCAGCAGCGCGTTTGAAAGCGTCACCCGGCGTGAAGCACCGCCCAGGTCGTGCCACAGGGTGGCGATAAAGGTTTCCAGCGCCGGCCACTCGCGCAGCGGAGGCAGCGCCAGGGCGTATTCCCGCAGGCGCCACAGCAGATCTTCACGGAATTCTCCGGCGCTGACCCGCTGGGTCAGGTTGCGGTGGGTGGCGCAGATCAAGGCGAAATTCACCGGCACGCTGCGGCTGGCGCCCAGCGGAGCGACCTCTTTCTCCTGCAGGACGCGCAGGAGGCGGGTCTGCAGCGCCAGCGGCATATCGCCGATCTCATCAAGAAACAGCACCCCGCCGTCAGCCTCGCGGATTTTACCGATATAGCCATTTTTGCTGGCGCCGGTAAACGCCCCCGGCTGGTAGCCGAAGAGCTCGGATTCGATCAGCGATTCCGGAATGGCGGCACAGTTAATGGCGACAAATTTACCGCTGCGCCAGCGGCTGTGCCGGTGCAACGTGCGGCTGACATACTCTTTGCCGCTGCCGGTTTCTCCTTCAATGCACAGCGCGATGCCGGCGTTGAGCAGCCGCAGCAGCTTTTCGCCTTCGCGCGGGCTGGTAAAGGGGAGATGCATGGCCGGCGGGGCGCTTACCGCCACCCGGCGGCGGGTGGGCTCCCGCAGGCGATAGTGGTAGCGGCCCTGCGGCGTGGTCAGCGGCAGCGGGACGCTGACCGCCGTTTGCGTCAGCGTCGGAAAAAGCGAGGCAAAGGTGAGCTGGCCAAACTGCGCCGCGCTCAGGCCGAACTCGCGCATCGCCAGCCGGTTGCCGGCGGTGAGGACGTTGTCGGAAAAGACCAGCAGCAGCTCCTCGACGCTGTCGAGTTTGTCCACCTGCCGGTGCAGGCTCATCAGCCACTGCTCAGGATGCAGACTCTGTTTCACCCACAGATATTCAATTTGCTTTGCCGCCGCTTTTACCCAGCCAAAGGTGTGCTGGTGGGGAAAATTCGCCGGGCCGGAGATATCCAGCACCCCGGCGATGCTTCCGTCCGGTCGCTGGAGCGGCATCGCCGCGCAGTACAGATTCTGGTTGCGGGTAAGAAAGTGCTGACGGCCATCGATCTCGCAGCCATCGTCAATCGCCAGCGCGGTGCCGATGGCGTTGGTCCCGCGCCCGCTTTCACTCCACAGATTGCCGGGAGCCAGCGCCACGCGCTGGGCCTTTTGCAGCGCCTGGGTATCGCCGAGAGTATGCAGCACCAGGCCGTCGGGGTCGGAAAGGATCACCACCGACTGCAGGTCTGCGACCTGGCGCGACAGGGCTTCCACCACCGGCTGCGCCAGCTGCTGCAGGCCGCGGTGGCTGGCGAGCCGGTCCGCCAGCTCGCCGGCGCCGAGGCGGGGAAAATCCTCGGTGGCGGGATCCAGCCCGTAGCGCTGGCAGCGAGACCACGAATCGCTCAGCAGGGGATTCGCATTAACCTCTGGTGCGAGAAGAAAGGGATTGCCTGCCACAGGGCACCTCTGGGTCGATGTTGCTGTGTTGCAATATTGTAGCCATTTGGTTTATTTGGTGTTGCGATTTGCAACACATAAGTGGAAACCCGTGCGACAGTGGCTGACCATCTGCTCGGTTAGTGAAGGCAACGTATTAATAAATAAAAATATTTAAAGAAAATAAAAAACTGGCATAACCCCTGCAAAGTGAGAAGCGTTCGGTGGCAAATTTAAAAAATCAATATGCCGCTGCGTCTCAACCCTACAGAAGGAGATTTGCGATGCGTTATGCACATCCTGGCCAGCCCGGCGCCGTGGTTTCATTTAAATCGGCTTACGGCAACTTTATTGACGGTAGATTTGTCGAGCCGCTGAGCGGTGAATTCTTTATGAATACTTCGCCGGTCGACGGCAGCAACATTGCGCAGTTTCCCCGCTCGGATGCCAGAGACATTGACTTCGCCCTCGACGCCGCCCATCGCGCGGCGCCGGCGTGGGGTAAAACCTCAGTGCAACAGCGCTCCAGGCTGCTGCTACAGGTCGCCGATCGTATTGAACAGCATCTGGAATATCTGGCGGTGGCGGAGAGCTGGGACAATGGGAAACCGATCCGCGAAACCCTGAATGCCGACCTGCCGCTGGCGGTGGATCATTTTCGCTACTTCGCCGGCTGCCTGCGCGCTCAGGAGGGAAGCACCGCCGAGATTGACGAAACCACGGTGGCCTATCATTTCCATGAACCGCTGGGGGTGGTCGGGCAGATTATCCCGTGGAACTTCCCGCTGCTGATGGCCGCGTGGAAGCTGGCCCCGGCCCTGGCGGCGGGGAACTGCGTGGTGCTCAAACCGGCGGAACAGACGCCGCTAAGCATTACCCTGCTGCTGGAGCTGATCGGCGATCTGTTCCCGGCCGGGGTGCTTAACGTGGTGCAGGGTTTCGGCAAAGAGGCGGGCGAGGCGCTGGCCACCAGCAAGCGTATCGCCAAGCTGGCGTTTACCGGCTCCACGCCGGTCGGGCGGCATATTCTCGCCTGCGCGGCGGAAAATATTATCCCCTGCACCGTCGAGCTGGGGGGGAAATCGCCCAACATCTACTTCGCCGACGTGATGGACGGAGAAGAGGAATTTATTGAGAAGGCGGTGGAGGGGCTGGTGCTCGGCTTCTTCAACCAGGGTGAGGTCTGTACCTGCCCGTCGCGGGCGCTGATCCATGAATCCATCTATGAGCCCTTTATGGCACGGGTCATGGAGAAGGTGGCGCAGATCCGCCGCGGCGATCCGCTAGATACCGACACCATGATCGGCGCTCAGGCTTCCCGCCAGCAGTTCGACAAGATCCTCTCCTATATTCAGATTGCCCGGGAAGAGGGTGGGCAAATTCTGACCGGAGGCGAGCGGGCGGCTATCGCGCCGGCGCTGGATAATGGTTTTTATATTCAGCCCACGCTGATTAAAGGTCGCAACGATATGCGCTCCTTCCAGGAGGAGATCTTTGGGCCGGTGATCGGGGTGACCACCTTTAAGGACGAAGCGGAAGCGCTGGCTATCGCCAATGAGACCCAGTTTGGTCTCGGCGCCGGGGTGTGGACGCGGGATACCAACCTCGCCTATCGCATGGGTCGCGGCATTAAAGCCGGTCGCGTGTGGACCAACTGCTATCATGTCTACCCGGCGCATGCGGCGTTCGGCGGCTATAAACAGTCCGGCGTCGGGCGGGAAACGCACAAGATGGCGCTGGATGCCTATCAGCAAACCAAAAACCTGCTGGTGAGCTACGGCACCGCGCCGCTGGGCCTGTTCTGAAGTCCATCTCATTTCTGACCGATCCTCAGTCCGCAATCCATTCGGGTTGCGGATTTTTTTTAACTTCAAAATAACCATTCGAAGAGGGTGGTTATTTTGCCGGCGGCAGCGCCCATGTATTTATGTCACTTATGTATTGGCTTTCACTTGAAAATAAAAACACTTCCATAATAAGGGATTAGCGGGTGGAGGTGGCGCACCCTGGCGTCGTTTGTGTAGAAATTATGAATATTAATACCAGGAAAATTCCTAATTTTTGTGTACGCTCTGACGAGCGCACAATAAAACAAGACGAATTTTTGAACAATTGTCTTTAAATTTGTTAATTGAATTGATCTGTTGTTGTCTAAAGGTATTTGAATTTCTTTTGTATAGATATGTAAATTAACATTGAAAAGCCATTTCAAAAATTAAATATATGGCGAGCATAGCTATTAACTTATAGTTAACATCTTCCCGGGTTGCCTTTTGATACTTCGGGTAATATATTTATTTCGCACATCAAAATAACTCTTTTTTCTTCTGTTTGTTATTCATGGCCATCTATTGGCGAAATAAGGCAGAGTAGAGGGGGATGTGCCTAATATCCTGCGGAAGGAACGCAACGTACATTTACAGGGAGGAGCTGACGAGCCGTTTCGTGATAGCTTTAGGGCTATTGTCGATGATGGAAAATATGTTCGTTAACGATGAGATAAATAATGAAAAAACAACCTCGCTTTATAACCATCCTCATAGGAGCGCTGCTTTCTGGCGTAGCCTTGCAGGCTACCGCGGCCAACACTATCAATCCTGACTCGGGCACCAGTTCGGAAGGCGCCGGCGGGCAGGTCATCTTCAATGGGTCAATCACCGACAGCTCTTGCAACGTCGATAGTAGTTCTAATGGCCAGAAGGTTGATCTGGGCAAATGGGCCAGCAACTATTTTACCGGCACTGGTTTTGAAACCACCAAAACCCCCTTCCATATCAAAGTGAAAGATTGCCCGGCCAGCGTGACTACGGTCGCCGTGCTGTTTGACGGCGCGCGCGATCAGTCTGATAACTCCCTGCTGGCCATCAACGGCGGCGCCAGCGGCGTAGCGATTAAGCTGTATGAGCACGATCGGTCGACGGCTGTCAGCCTCGGTAAAACGTCAGCCAAACAGACGGTCACTCCGGGTACCAGCGGCGGCACCGGCTCTGCCGACCTCGAATTTTACGCCGACTATATCTCCACCGCGGCGACCGTGACGGCAGGTAAAGCCGACGGTACAGCTAATTTCAATATGATTTATAACTGATCTAATTGCGCGTTATTCAGAGTCAGCCCACTGCGTCTTGATTAATTACAGATAGCTAAAGTGTTAATTGTCATGAAGTCACGAAATATATTCGTGACGGTATAGTTGTTTTTGCTAATTATCACGTCGAGTACTGGCTCTGTTATTCACTGCTTTATTTTGTTGTCTGTTCAACTTTTACCTGATGGTAAGTCATGATGAAGAAAATAATTGCCGTTGCGGCTTTTCTGCTGTGCACCACGGCAGCGCAGGCCGGTATTGTCATGGGTGGAACCCGTGTGATTTATCAGGAAGGGAAGCGTGAAGCCGCTATTTCAGTCACCAATGCCGATACCCATACGCCCTATCTGGTGCAGTCGTGGGTGGAAAATTACGCGGAAAACGATAAGGCCAGGGTGCCCTTCATTGTAACGCCGCCCTTGTTCCGTCTCGATCCGGAGCAAAATAACGTTCTGCGGATTAACTTTATTGGCGCCTCGCTGCCCCGCGACCGTGAATCGGTCTTCTGGCTGAACGTCAAAAGTATCGCCCCGACGCCTCAGGGCGAGGTGAATAAGCTGCAGGTGAATATTAAATCGAAATTCAAAATCTTCTATCGCCCCAACGACCTGGCGGGCGACCCGGCAAAGGCCTGGCAGCAGCTGAAGTTTAGCCAGTCCGGCGGTCGGCTGACGGTGATAAATCCCACTCCCTACTTCGTCTCTTTTTACGCCGTCGAAGTGGGCGGGCAAAGCATCGACGATCCCGGCATGGTGGCTCCCTTCGGCGAGAAAACGTGGCCGGTGAGCGGGCACGGCACCGTCAAATGGCGGGCGATTAACGACTACGGCGGCGTCAGCGATTTCGCCCAGCAGTAATTCCCCTTTTTGATGAGCTTACCGGACGGCGCCAGCATGAAAAGAATAACAACAGCCAGGGTGCGGGAGTATGCCTTGTTGCCCGTTACCGCCGGGCGGGCGGTGGCGCTGGCGACGGTGCCGACGATGATGTTTTGTCTCAGTCCGTTGAGCCGGGCGATGGCCGACGACTATTTTGACCCGGCGGCGCTGGAGTTTGCTGACCCGCAGCAGCAAACCTCCGATCTGCACTACTTCGCCAAACCCGGCGGCCAGCAGCCGGGGACTTATCCTGTCACCGTGGTGGTTAATGACCAGGAGCTGGGTCAGGCTGATATCACGTTTGTTGACGATGGCGGGCAGCTGCGCCCGGTGCTGACGCCCGGTCAGCTGGCGGAGTATGGCGTCAACGTCAGCGCGTTTCCCGCCTTTCAAGCGCTGCATGAAGGCGAAACCTTCACCCGGATCGAGAAGTTTATTCCCGACGCCAGCAGTCGGTTCAGCTTCGCTAACCAGCGCCTGACGCTGAGTATTCCCCAGGCGGCGATGAACGTGCAAAGCCGCGGCTATGTCGATCCGTCGCGCTGGGACGATGGCGTGCCGGCCGCGTTTGTCGATTACTATTTTTCCGGCGCGCAAATAAAGAACGCCGACGAAGGGGAGAGCAGCCGCTCAAACTATCTCAATTTACGCAGCGGCCTCAACCTGGGCGCCTGGCGACTGCGCAACATCTCCTCAATGCAGTATGACCAGCAGCGCCGGCACTGGGATACCCAGAGCACCTGGCTGCAGCGCGATGTCCGCTCGCTGAAGAGCTTGCTGCGGATCGGCGATACCTATACCACCGGCGATGTGTTTGACAGCATACAGTTTCGCGGCGTCCAGCTGATGTCTGACGATGAAATGCTCCCGGACAGCCAGCGCGGCTTTGCCCCCACCATTCGTGGCGTGGCGCACAGCAATGCCAAAGTGACCGTCTCTCAGCACGGGTATGTGATCTACGAGACCTTTGTGTCGCCGGGGGCGTTCGCCATCAGCGATCTCTACCCCACCTCGCAGAGCGGCGATCTGGAGGTGAAGGTGACCGAGAGCAATGGCGCGGTGCGTACCTTTACCCAGCCCTATTCCGCGGTGCCATATATGCTGCGCGAAGGGCGCGGCAAATTCAGTCTCAGCGCCGGCCGCTACCACTCCGGGGGGGAGTCGGTGCGCTCGCCGGAATTTCTGCAGGGCACTTTGTTCTACGGTTTGACGGCGGGATTCACCCTCTACGGTGGTACGCAGCTGGCCCGGGACTATCAGGCGTGGGCGCTGGGCCTGGGCCGCGGTTTTGGCGAGTTCGGATCGCTGGGAGGGGATGTCACCCAGGCCGTCACCCGTACGCCGTCGGGCAAGCGCTATACGGGCCATTCGCTGCGCGCTCAGTATCAGAAAAATTTTGTCAGCTCGGGCACTGCGTTCAGCCTCGCCAGCTATCGCTACTCGTCAAGCGGCTATTACGATTTTGCCGAAGCCAGCGCCCTCGAAAGCGCCCAGGGGCAAGTAGACAACCGGCGTCGCCGGGAAGAGCTGTCGGTGTCGCAAAGCCTTGGTGGCCTGGGCAGTCTGGCGGTTTCCGCCTGGTCGCAGGAGTACTGGCATCGGCAGAGTCGGGATGAGACGGTGCACCTTGGGTTCTACAGCGCCTGGAAAGGGATCTCCTGGGGCGTGGGCTATTACTACACCCGCGCCAGCGGCCAGCAAAAAAATGACCGCTCCTGGTCATTCAATATCAATATTCCGCTGGGTGGTCCGCTGTCCGACAGCGCGGTGAGCTACAACACCACCTCGGACAGCAATGGCTATACCTCGCAGCAGATGTCGCTGTATGGCGCGGTGCCGACGCGGCCAAATCTGTTCTACTCGGTTCAGCAAGGTTATGGCAACCAGGGACGAGGCAGCAACAGCAGCGCCTCCCTGGACTACCACGGCGGCTTCGGCAACGCCCAGATCGGCTATCGCCATGACGCCGCCAGCAACCAGTTGACCTGGGGAGGCGCCGGCTCGGTGGTCGCGCATCCGCACGGCGTCACCTTCGGCCAGACGGTGGGTGAGAGCTTCGCCATCGTCCGGGCGCCGGGGGCCGCCGGCGTGGCGGTGCAAAACGGCAACAATGTGCACACCGACTGGCGCGGCTATGCCGTGGTGCCCTCCCTGACCGCCTACCGGAAAAATGTCATTACCCTCGATACGGAGTCGATGGCCGACGACACCGACGTCGACCAGCAGGGGCAGACCGTGATCCCCGGCGGCGGCGCGGTGGTGATGGCCAACTACCAGACCCACATTGGCAACCGGGTGCTGTTTACCCTGCGCAATGCCCAGGGGCCGCTACCGTTTGGCGCCAGTGCGCGGCTGGTCGAGGAGGAGGAGAGCGGCAATCCGCCGGGCGGCATGGTGGCCGACGGCGGCCAGGTGTATCTCAGCGGTGTGCCGCAGGAGGGAACCCTGGCGGTGAGTTGGATCGTCAACAACCAGTCGCAGAGCTGCACGCTGCATTTTCATCTTCCGGATAACCCACAGCAGAGTCTGAATACGGTGAAAACCGTCTCCGGACTGTGCCAGACACGCTGAGGCGGCTATGAAATCTGTTTTTCGTCTACTTCCTTTCCTCTTTCTGCTGGGGCTGAGCGCCTATCTTCCCGGCGTGCGGGCTGAAACCTGCCGCGCAAATATCGGCCAGACCACGGTCAATATTCCTAATATCAAGTATTTACCCACGCTGCCGGTCAATACACAGATGACCAGCGCGATGGCGGATAACGGCAGCGGGATCCCTTTTTCCTGCGACCTGCAGCTGCCGACGGCGAGCGCCAAACGCATCGTCTATAAGCAGCTGAAAACCGGCGGCTCGCCGATGGTGATTAACGGACAGCATGTCTACCCCAGCGCTATCGACGGCATTGGTTACGCCCTCAGCTTCCAGTGCGCCGGCGGCCCGATGCGTGCCATCGATGGCAGCCACTCCGCCGGCGGCGAGTCGGTGGTGATATGCGACAGTGCGACGCTCCCGGCGCTGATGACGCAGCAGCAAACCACGGTGAGGATTGCGGTAACCTTCTATAAAACCGGAACGGTGCAACTGGCGGACGGGACGCATACCAACTCGCCGCCGCTGCCGCAGGTGGGGGAGATGACCATTGAACAGCAGACCAGCGCAAGCGCCAGCTTTGTCGCCAGCGCGCCGGTCAGCATCGATATCGCCGCCCTGAATGTGGACATTGGCAGCAGCGGCAGCTGCCAGGTAGCGACATCGACGATCCAGGTCAGTCTGGGTACGGTTAACCGGGGGGAGTTTCATGGCAAAGGGACTACCGGCGGCCAGGCGAAGCGCTTTTCGATTCCGGTCTTCTGTCCGACGCCGACCGACGTGCGCATCGGCTTTTTCGGCGTCAGCGTGGAGAGCGATACCCTGGCCCTGAGCCAGGCCAGCAACAGCGCCAGCGGCGTCGGCGTGAAGCTGACCTACGGCAATAACCCCGGTGCGGCAGTGCCCGACGGCACCAGCGTTAAGATCAATGAGGCCAGCAACTTGCCGATCCTGAAAAGGGTGACCGGCGCCAGCGCCGGTACCGCCGAGGCGATCAATTTCAACGCCCAGTATGTGCAGACTGACGCCACGGTGGGAGCCGGTACGGCCAACAGCATGGTGACTTTCGCCCTGGAGTATAACTAGCCTGGGGCGGCACATGGGCATTCTGCAGGGGGATGGGCACCACCGCGCCGTAGTCGTCGATATAGTTCAACTGGTACAGGCGAGTGCTGTCGGTGGTCATCACGGTATGGCTGCTGTATGGCCGGAGCATCACGTTTCTTATCGGCGAGAGGTGGCCTTTATTATCGATCAGCGCCCCGTTGACCAGGGTGATATGCAGTGGGCCTAAGTTGGTAAAGCGCAGGTTATTCCCGCTCTGCTGCCACTGCAGCTTTTGCACCTCTCTGGCGAGGGTGGTGGTTATGGCGGGCGGACGATAAAAGAGCTTCAGGCGGGTACGGACGACAAATTGCAGCGTATGCGTGCCGACGGCTGCGGGAGGCGTCTCCTGGATATTGACCCAGTACACGCTTTCCCGATCGCCGGGCAGCCCGCCGCCGAGATAGATAAAGCGCAGCTGGGCGGATTGTTGCGGCGATAAATAGACCTGCGGCGGCGTCGCCACTATCGGCAGGCCAATGCGCGAGGTATTGAGTCCGGCGTCCAGCCAGATCTGCACTTTATAAGGCGTGCTGCTGCGATTGTGAATGTTCAGGCTGGCGACCTTTTCTTTACCGGAATAGACCACCCGCGTGGCATTAATGGTGATCCCGGCGCAGGCCTGAAAGGTCACTGCGCAGAGCAGAACCGCCAGCTGTGTTTTCATGAGGACTCCCTTGAAGTTTCATCCCTGACCGGGAAGCTATTCCTGCATAATGGTAAATCGGGCCGTCGCATTGCCGTCGCCGGGATCGGCGTGGGCTTTGTCCCAGGTGTAATAGAAGGCGTTCAGCCTGAAGGTTCCGGAGCCGCCGTCCACCGAGATCTCTATGCGAGGATCGTGTTGCGGATCAAGGCGTTCATCGAGGCTGAGTGGGGTGCCCGTGCGGTCCGTGAGCAGAATACCTACGTTGCTGGCCGGCTTGCCGCTGCCGTCGAGCGCCAGCACGCGGTTTTCAGGCGTGCCGGCAGGCGAGGGGCCGTCAACCACAATATAGTAAGTGCCTTTCTCACAATCTTTAACGCGAATGTCGATGCCGACCGCCGGCCCGGTCCCAGACTGACTGTTTTTCAGTCTCGACAGCGGAATAGCGCCCATACTGACGCCGATGACCCCGCTGTCGCTCACCCCTTCGAGCTTGCAGGAGGCGTTCACGACCTTGCCGATGAAATTCAGCTTGCCCTCTGCCGCGAGTGCAGAGCCGGCGGCCAGTCCGGCAAAGACCGTCGCCAGACACAGCGTGATTATTTTCATTTTCTTTCCTTCTCTATTGCCCGTAAAGCTGGCGCCAGGGCCGTTATTTTGATGAGTCTTATTTGTGCCAGGTATGTTTTTTTATTTATTCATTTAACTGACTAATTTATTAATGCCTGGAAATAAACTGGCTTGTTATTTATTGGCTGCTTTTGTCAGGATAGTAGCGCGGGGGAATTGCGGCGTAAATAAGACGGTTATTGACGCGAGTTGAATGCCAAATAACTCTCAATAAAAAAATTTTCTGTTTTATATCATTGTGTTATAAATAGCTTATTGCTCTTTTTTGCCAAGCGAACGAACCCGCTTCATTGTGTAAAATACGATCGTTCACGTAAGGCTATGCCCGGCGGATGAGGGATCATTCACCGGATGGGGCTGTGTTTTATCGCCAGATTTGCGATCGGCAACCGCGCCGTCGGGTTGTATGTCCCGGTGTTTAAAAATAGGATGAATGCCCTGGCTCGCGCGGCGGATACTGTGACTGATGCGGCCGGTCACTCTGGCATGAAAAACGATAACTTTAAGGATGGCGAAATGAGACTGACGGTGGGGCTGGCGCTGACGCTGGCGATAATGACCTGCGGCGCCCAGGCGCGCGATATGCAATCCATCGAGCACAGCGGTGAACTGAAGGTGGGCGTGCCGGGCGATTACGCGCCGCTGGCGTTTCGCAATGCCGCCGGTGAGCTGCAGGGCTATGACGTCGACATGGCCCGCGATCTCGGGCGCACGCTCGGGCTGAAGGTGAGCTTCGTCTACACCAGCTGGCCCGCGCTCGCCGCCGATCTGCAGGCGGACAAGTTTGATATTGCGATGGGTGGGGTTACCGAGACCCCGGCGCGGGCGCAAGCCTTCGCCCTCAGCCATCCGGTGGTGGCGAACGGAAAAATCGCCTTAGCCAACTGCCAGGCCGCCCCGCGGCTCGGTTCGCTGGAAAAAATTGACCGCCCGGACGTGAAAGTGGTCGTCAACCCTGGCGGCACAAACCAGAGCTTTGTCGATGAGCACATCAAGCAGGCGCAAATTATTCGCGTGCAGAACAATGTCGATAACCTGCAGGCGCTGCGGCAGAAAACGGCCGATATGATGGTGACCGATCTGATTGAAGGCGACTATTACCAGAGCAAAGAGCCCGGCGTGTTCTGCGTTGCTAACGAAACGCCGTTCGCCGGTACCGCCAGCAACAAGGTGTATATGATGAGTAAAGATAACCCGGCGCTGCTGGAGAAAGTGAACCAGTGGCTGGATAGCCAGGACAAAGAGGTTCTCAAACGGAAGTGGAAAATTCGCGGTTAACCGCGGCGGCGCGCCACCGCCGGCAGACACGCCCGGCGGTGGCTATCGTCCACGGTTAGCGCTGCGACGACAGGGCCTGTCGCGCCAGACCGCGGAAGTAGCAGGCGTAGCCGAGGGTGGCGGTCAGGCACAGCATATAGCCAAACGACTCGCTGCCTTCCTCGACCGTGTTTTTCACCACCCGGGCGAAGTTCTCATCCAGCACGGCGTACCACAGGCCGTGCATGCCAAACAGCCGCGAGAAGACCAGAATCGCCAGCAGGCCGCTAATCATCATCCCGTAATACGGGGTGCGGGTATACTCCGCCAGCTGCGACAGGGTCTGACGCAGATGGCGCAACGGCAACAGCAGCGACCCCGCGGTGGCCAGCAGGGCAAACCACACCCAGCTGCCGTGGGAGAGTAAATCAAACAGGCCATCCAGCTCACGGATCAGCATGGCGAGAAAGAAGCCGCCGATGAGGATATTGCTATAGCGCAAGTGGGCATATTTCCGCGCCAGCAGCAGATGAACCAGCACGATAACGGCCAGCACGCTCTCCTGGACCACTTCGGTGAGCGACACCTCCGGGATGTCGTTGCCAAACACCCGAATATCCACCCACAGGCAGAGTACCGCGAGGGCGGCCGCGACCGCCGCGCCGAAAAAGAAAAGCAAGCTTCGTAACAGAGACATTAACACCACAACTTATGCTTAAAACAAATATCATAAGTTCTGGGAATACATGTTCCTGTTCACTTTGTGCGACTTTGCGGCTGTTTTTTAACATTTTGCGCTTTTTAGCGCCCGGGAAGGCGGCAGGGGAGGGGGCTCCCCTGCATAAAGGGGATTCAGAGAATATCATCCACCACGCCGCCATCGACGCGCAGCGCGGCGCCGGAGGTGGCTGACGCCTGCGGCGAGCAGACGTAGACCACCATATTGGCGACCTCTGCCACCGAGGCCGCCCGCTGGATCACCGAGCTCGGACGATGGGTCATAACAAACGCTTTCGCCAGTTCCTCCAGCGACTTGCCGGTTTTCGCCACGTCGTCTTTCAGCATCTCGGCAAAGCCGTCGGAAATCGTCGGCCCCGGCAGTACGCTGTTAACGGTCACTCCGCTGCCGGCGACATATTTCGCCAGGCCGCGGGCCAGCGACAGCTGCGCGGTCTTGGTCACGCCATAATGGATCATGTCCGCCGGGATATTGCGCGCCGATTCTGAGGAGATAAACACCACCCGTCCCCAGCCTTTACTGACCATCGCCGGGAGCAGCCCCCGTGACAGGCGTACGCCGGACATGACGTTGGTCTGCCAGTAGTTGTCCCATGTCGCGTCGTCGGTGGCGTAGAAATCCTGCGGGCCATAGATCCCGGCGTTATTGACCAGAATATCGACGCCGTTCACCGCCCGCAGCAGCTGGGCTGCGCCGTCGGCGTCGCTGAGGTCGGCGATGGCGGGTCGCGCCTTCGCGCCCGACACCTCATTTTGCAGACGAGCGATGGCGGCGTTCACGCTCTGCTCACTGCGCCCGTTAAGGATGATCTCTGCGCCGCTCTCCGCCAGGCCTTTGGCGATGGCGAAGCCAATACCCGCCGTGGAGGCGGTGACCAGCGCGACTTTCCCCGATAAATCAATCTTCATGTTCCTGCCTTCTGGTTGTGGATCTCCTATTAAGCGTAGCAGCGGCGATATAGCCGGGGATCAGTAACCGGCGTGCTTATTGACCAGGTTCTTCAGCGGCAGCCCGCGGCGCTGGCGCTGAATGTTCTCCAGCAGCTGGCGGGCGATCACCTCGGCAGAGGCCGCAGAGGCCATATGTGGGGTGATGACCACCTGCGGATGGCGCCACAGCGGATCGTCCGCCGGCAATGGCTCCTGCGGGAAGACGTCGAGCACCGCCCCGGCGAGCTGGCCGCTCTCCAGCGCCGCCAGCACATCCTCATTGACCATATGCTCCCCGCGGCCGCAATTGATCAACACCGCCCCGGCGGGTAGCCGGTTGAACAGCGGCGCGGCGAGGATACCCCGGGTCTGCGCGGTGAGCGGCAGGAGGTTAATCAGCCCGTCAAGCGACCCGAGGAAGCTGTCGAGCGCCTCCTCGCCGCGATAGCAGGTGACGCCAGCCAGCTGCTTTTCACTGCGCGACCAGCCGGAGACCCGATAGCCGAGGCGGGCCAGCTGGTCGGCGATATAGCCGCCAATTTCGCCGAGCCCCATAATGCCGATATGGAAGTCGGCGGCGGCGCGCTGGGGATAGAGCTTCCAGGTTTGGGTCCGCTGGTGGGCCAGCGCCCGGTCGAAATGGCGCTGAAACCACAGGACGCTCCACAGGGCATATTCGAACATGCCGTGGCGAAAATCTTCATCGATCACCCGGCACAGCGGGATCTCGCTGGCGAACAGCGCGGGCGGCAGATGATCGACCCCGGCGGACGCGGCCTGGATCAGCTTCAGCCCCGGCGAACGGGTCAACAGCTGCGGGTCCGGGAACCAGCAGCTGGCGTACTGGGCGTCGCGCGCCGCCTGGTGATGGGGCAGAAGCGCCGTGACGTCGGGAAACTGCTGCAGGGCGGCGCAGATATCGCGGGCGAAATCCGCGTCCTTACAATCCACCACGATAGTGATATCAGACATAGGCGTTAGTCTTTGTAAGAGGTATCGAGACGGTCAAGACGGCGCAGCCACGCCTGCCAGACCTGTTGACGTTCATGCTCCACGCCCATCAGCTGCTCGCAGGCGTGCTGGCTAAGGTGCGGGGCGATGGTGTGGATCGGGCTGAGGGCAGCCAGCTGGGCGGCGGCCATCTGGATCTCGCAGGCGCGGTTCAGGTAGTACATGATGTAAAACGCGTCAGCCACGGTGCGGCCCACCGACAGCAGGCCGTGGCTCTGCAGGATCATAGCGATATTATTCCCCAGCGAGCGCTGGATGCGCGCCCGTTCGTCGAGGTCAAAGGCCACCCCTTCATAGGGATGGTAGCCGACGCGCTGGTAAAATTCGGTGCTGATCTGGTTGAGCTGCAGCAGGCCGTCCTCGCAGGCGGCCACCGCCATTCCCGGCAGCGTATGGGTGTGGATCACGCAGTGGGCGTCTTCCCGGGCCATATGCACCGCGCTATGGATGGTAAAGCCCGCCGAGTTAGCCGGCGCGTCGCCCGCTACGACCTTGCCCTCCATATCCACTACGATCAGGTTGCTGGCGGTGACTTCGTCAAACATCATGCCGAAGGGATTAATTAAAAAACGCGGCTCGCCGTCGCCGGGCAGGCGCACGGAGAAGTGAGTGTAGAGGGTATCCTCCCAGCCGAACAGCGCCGCCAACCGGTAGGCGGCGGCCAGCTGCTGGCGCAGGTGTTGCTCAGTTGCCATTTAGCGTACTCCCATAAATTCACGGATTCGTTGCAGAGAAGGCGCCTCCAGCGGGCTGCGGATCACCTGCGGGGCGATATCGGCCTGCACCACGCCGTTCTCCATCAGCACCACGCGGTCGGAAATCGACAGGGCGAAGTCCATCTCGTGAGTGACAATCAGCATGGTCATGCCTTCGCGGGCCAGCGACTGAATGACCTTCAGCACTTCGCCTACCAGCTCCGGATCTAGCGCCGAGGTCGGTTCGTCAAACAGCATGATGTCCGGCTTCAGCGCCAGCGCCCGGGCGATCGCCACGCGCTGCTGCTGGCCGCCGGAGAGCTGTCCGGGGTACTTGTGGGCATGGGCCAGCAGGCCGACGCGGTCGAGCAGCGCCAGGGCCTGCTCGCGGGCGACCGGCTGGTCCAGCAGCTGGTGATAGCGCGGGGCCAGCATCACGTTGTCGAGCACCGTGCGGTGGGGGAACAGGTTGAAGCTCTGGAAGACCATGCCGATGCGCCGTACCCCGGCGCGCATCTGGCGTTTGTCGACGATAGCTCCGCCCTTAAGATAGTCCTCGCCGTAGAGAATGATCTCCCCGCCATCAAGGCTTTCGAGGGCGTTGATGGTGCGGATCAGGGTGGTTTTGCCGGAGCCGGACGGGCCGATGATGCTGATCACCTCCCCGTTCTCCACCTGCAGATCGATGCCTTTCAGCACCTCATGCTGACCCCAGGATTTGCGGATGCCCCGCAGATCGAGCGCTGGCGGCGCGCCGTTGACGGCCGGGGTGTTGCTCTCTTCGCTCAGCGCCGGCAGGCTCTGGCGCAGCGCCTGGCATTCCGCCTCGCTGAGGGTTTGCGGACGCTTACGCTGAATATCGAGACGATTTTCCAGCGCCCGGAACAGCCAGGTGAAGACGGTAACCACCATCACGTAGTACACCGCTACCGCCAGCAGGGTCTCCATCACAAGGAAATTCTGCGCATACAAGCGCTGGCCGGTGAGCAGCAGCTCGGGTAAGGAGACCACCGACAGAATCGAGCTCAGCTTAATGATGGTGATGTATTCATTGATCAGCGTCGGCAGCGAGATGCGAAACGCCTGAGGGATCACGATCAGCCGCTGGATGCCGATAAAGCTGAAGCTCAGCGCATGGCCTGCCTCGCTCTGCCCCTTGGCCACCGACAGCAGCCCGCCGCGGTGGATCTCCGCCATATAGGCCGCCTCGGTGACGGTCATCGACACCAGCCCGGCGATAAACGGCACCCCGAGCAGCGGCTGGGTCACCGGAAACAGCTGCGGCAGGTTGTAGACAAACACCAGCAGCACCATCAGCGGCACGCTGCGAAAAAACCAGATATAGAGTTCGACGGGGATCTTGACCCAGCGCGGCGCCGAGAGCTTCGCGCAGGCTAACAGAAAACCGACCACCAGGCCGATCCCCCAGGACAAGGTGCTGATTACGATGACGGTCACGCACGCCTGCCAGAATGCCCCAATGCTAAACAATGAAAAAAAGTATCCCCAATCGAACGCCATACTGACTCCTGTTGCGCAGTGCTTATTGTCTTAATCGATGCTTTCTAAGTTGTATTTTTTGATCAACGCGGCATATTGGCCGTTGGCCTTCAGCGTGGCCAGGGTGGCCTTGATCGCCTCCGCCAGCTCGGTGTTGCCTTTGGCTACGTAGATCCCCAGCGGCAGCGGGTAGACCAGGCGCGTAGAGCTTATCGCCAGGCGGCCGCGGCTCTTGTCGACAATGATCTGCGCTGCCGGGGCAATCTCAAGCTGAGCGCCGATGTTCTTCGACAGCAGCGCCTGGGAGGCTTCCGGCGCCGTCGGGAACTCCTGAATGGTGATGGCCGGTTTGCCGTTTTTCAGGCACCACTCATCGGAGTGTTTTTTCAGGCTGGTCACCCAGGTGGTGCCCGCCTGCAGACCGACCTTCACACCGCACAGCTCATCTTCGGTTTTCGGCTGCACCGCGCCGCCCTTCAGGGCGATGATCGACGCGCCGGAGAGGGCGTAAGGGATGGCGTCGGCCTGTTTCTGGCGCTCCGGCGTCACGTACATCCCGGAGATCACCGCGTCATATTTCTTGCCGATGCCGAGGATCAGGCTGGTGAACTTGGTGTCGATCAGCTGCGGTTTGGCCTGCAGATGTTGGGCGATCAGCGCGGCAAACTCCGGGTCGAGACCGACGATATTGTTATTGCTGTCATAGGACTCAAACGGCGGGTAGGTGACCTCCATCCCCACCTTAAAGACGCCCTCGGTCAGCAGTTCCGCCGCCTGGGTGACAGGGGAAAAACAGGCGCTGACGGCGAGGGTAAGCGCGACATGGCGCGAGATTTTTTTCAGGGTGCTAGTCATCATGGATCCTCACGGGTGGTTAGGGGTTTTTTTGCTGAGCCTGTTTTTTCAAATGGCCAAACGTATTGGTGCCGCGCGCGCGCTCCGGTAGCTGAAGTTCACCGCGATTGACCTTCTCGCGCAGGTAGCGATAGGTTTGCAGCGCCTGGCTCCACATATGCTCCCCGATGCTGAGCTCCTGATATTCACCGGCTTCGCCGGCGGCGAGAAAGGTCGGCAGCGGGCGGATCAGCGTGTGGTAATCGCAGGCGAAAAACAGCGGGAAGGAGTACCGCTCCTGCGGCACTTTGCGCACCCGGTGGGCTGTAGCAACAAATGTGCCAGCGCTGAGCACTTCCAGCATGTCGCCGATATTGATCACGAACGCCTCTTCTCCGGCGGCGTTCTTGACGGGAGGTGCATCGATCCACACGCTTTCTTCATTGAGAACTTCAAGGCCGGGCTGGTCGGCGAGCAGCAGGGTGAAGCACTCATAGTCGGTGTGTGCACCAATTCCGGGAACATCTTCGACGCTGGCGTCGAACGGGTAATGGATCAGCCGCAGCTTAGCCGGCGGGCAGGTCACCATCGGTTTGAAATACCCTTCCGGCAGGCCGAGCGCGAGGGCGAAAGCGTCGAACAGACGGTGGCCGAGGGCGAAAACCGCGTCGTAGTAGGCCAGCACCCGCGCGCGGAAATCCGGCAGATCGGGCCACTCGTTGGCGCCGATCAGCGGCGTACCGGCGAGCACCAGCGGATGGTCATCCGCTGCCTGGAAGCCGATATCGAAAGCCTCTTTATGGTCCGGCTTGCCGGAGCCGTAGATCTCTTCTCCTTCCGGAACGTAGCCCTTATGGCTTTTGGAGTGGCCGATGTAATAGTTCATCTTCTCCTCCATCGGCAGGGCGAAGATCTGCTTCGCCGCCTCGCGGACGCCGGCGATCAGCGCCGGGTCGATACCGTGGCCGGTGATGTAGAAAAAGCCCACCTCGCGCGCCGCGCGGCCGATGGCGTCGGCCACCGCCTGACGCCTGGCGAGGTCATCGCCGGCCAGATCGCGGATATCGATGGTCGGGAGTTCAGTAAAAGCGTGCTTCACGGCGGTCATGGCTGCGGTTCCTGTTCAGTGAGCGTTAAAAACTGCTGAAAGTGGGCCTGCTGGCGCGTTGCCATCCAGGCGTTGAGCGACCAGAGATCGGCCACCGGAACGTTGGTGAACGGCAGATGGTGCAGATAGCCGTCGGCGCCAAACTCCGGGGTCAGCGTGGTCTGCGGGTAGCCGCGCTGGCGCTGCGAACGCCAGATTTGTTGCCAGAAGCGCTCGGCAAAAGCCAGCGCCGGCTGATACTCAGGCGCCGCCGGGTGCGGCACCTGCGGCCCCTGGTCGTAGCCCACCCGAGCCTGCACGTGATGCACGCGGTCGATAAAGGCGCTGAAGTCATCGCTGGGGTCATCCAGCAGGCGCTCGCTGACCACCACCCAGTGGCTGATGTCGGCGGTAAAGCGCAGCTGGGGGAGCTGCTGAATGATCTCCAGGGTGAGCCACGGGCTGTACAGCGAGGTGGCGCGATGGGTTTCAAAGCTGCAGGTCAAACCAAACCCGGCGGCCAGCTCGTGCGCCTTGCCGAGAAAATCGACCTGCTGCGCCAGCGGCCAGCGATCGTTGCCCGCCAGCAGATTGACAAAGCGCGGGTTGAGGCTGCTGGCCTCGGCGAAGCGGGTCTGCAGGCGCGCCAGATGCTGCTCGGGCGTTTCATGCTGGGCGGGGAGCACCCCGCCGCCGCTGAAAAGAATGGCGATATACTCCAGCCCCGACGCCTGCAGGCGGTCGGCGAGCTGCCGCCGCTCGGCCACCGTTAACGGCACGCGGGCTTCGATACCGCAGCAGCCGACACGCTGCAGTTCATCCAGCGTTTGCGGCCAGGGGGTCGTCACTCCCCAGAGGGTGCGAAAGCATTTCAGCTCCATGGCGGCTACCTCAGGCGTACTTCACGCCGGGCAGGACGCAGAGCATCTCGTACAGCAGGTTGGCCGCCAGCTGGGAGGTATTACCGCTCACGTCGTAGGGGGGCGAGACCTCGACCAGATCGGCGCCAATCAGATTCAGGCCGCGGCAGCCGCGGACGATCTCCAGCGCCTGAATGGAGGTCAGACCGCCAACTTCCGGCGTCCCGGTTCCTGGAGCCCAGATGGGATCGAGGCTATCGATATCAAAGCTGAGATACACCGGCCCGTCGCCCATCTGCTGGCGGACTTCGGCCATCAGCGGCGCCAGCGAGGTATGCCAGCACTGCTCCGCCTGCACCAGGCGAAAGCCCTGGTCAACGCCCCACTGGAAGTCGCCGGCGGCATAGCCCTGGGCGCGCTGGCCAATCTGCACCACCCGTTTGAGGTCGAGCAGTCCCTCCTCAACGGCGCGGCGGAAGGTGGTGCCGTGGGCGATTTTCTCTCCGAACATCTCATCATTGGTGTCGGTATGGGCGTCGACGTGGATGAGGCCCACCGGACCATGTTTTTTGGTCAGCGCCCGCAGGATCGGCAGGGTAATGGTGTGGTCCCCGCCGAGGGTCAGCGGGATCAGCGGATAACTATTCAAACCGGTGTAGTAATCTTCGATAATTTGCACCGATTTGAGCAGGCTGTAGGTATTGATCGGCACATCGCCGATATCAGCCACCGACAGCGAGTCGAACGGCGCGGCGCCGGTCGCCATATTGTACGGACGGATCATCACCGATTCGGCGCGAATATAGCGTGGTCCGTAGCGCGTGCCCGAGCGCTGCGAGGTGCCGATATCCAGCGGAATGCCGACAAATGCCGCGTCAAGTCCCTGTAAATCTTCGATAAACGGCAGGCGCATCATTGTGGCGCGTCCGGCGAAGCGTGGCATCTCATTGCCACCCTGCGGTTGGTGAAAGAGGTTATCCATGTCTGCTCCTGAATCTGACGGATGAAACGTAACAGGAGAGATAGTGCGCAACCCGCGCTGGACTTTACATCGTCTGGCGTAAATACTCAGTTCATTTATTGGTGAACTAAATACGATGCATCACGACGCCAGCCTCAATATTCGCCAGCTGCAGGTTTTCGAGGCGGTGGCCCGCCTGGAGAGCTACAGCCGGGCCCAGCAGGAGCTGGGTATTTCGGTCTCCGCCATCAGCAATGCCATGTCGCAGCTGGAGGGACAGCTCGGCTTCACCCTCTGCCAGCGCGGGCGCGGCGGCTTTTCTCTGACCGAGAAAGGTCAGCAGTTTTTACAGCAGGCGATCCGCGTGCTGAGCGAACTCAATGAGCTGGAGCGGCAGTCGGCGCTGCTCAAAGGGGAGCACAGCGGCACCCTGTGCATCTCGACGCTCGACTCCATCGAGACCGAAACGGCGCTCTCGCTGCCGGTGGTTCTGCGCAGCTTCAGCGACAAATTTCCCCATGTGCATATCAAACTGATTATCCGCACCCCAGCGGAGCAACTGAACGGCGTGCTGAACAACCATATCGACCTGGCTATCGGCAGCTACAACTCGCAGGTGCATAACATCATCAGCGAGCCGCTGTACCGTGAACAGCACTGGCTCTACTGCAGCGATCTGCACCCGATGTTCTTCAGCCGCCAGCTCGATAAAGAGCAGATCAGCCAGTGCCCGCTGGTGACCCGCAGCTACTGGAACACCAGCGATCTCCGCCGTCGGGGCTTCAGCAAAGGGAGCGCCACCGTCGAGACCGTCGACGCCCAGCTGCTGCTGATCCTCTCGGGGAAATATATTGGCTATCTGCCGGAGCATTACGCCTGGCCGTGGATCAAAGAGAACCGCCTGCGGGTGCTGCTGCCCAACGAGTTTGGCTTTCAGTCGCCGTTCTCGGCCATCTGTAAGCGCGGGCGCAGCAATGAGCCCTACCTGAAAGCGTTCCGCGACCTGCTGAAGAAAAACACGGTAGCGCGGCCGAAGTGGAATTATTAAGCGGGGCGGGCGCTTCCCTGCGCCGGGGTGGTGATTTTCGCGCTTAGCGCGCTGCCCGGCGGGGGAGTTTTCCCTGTTCAAAAAACGAACGGCTGCCGGTGGCCCGCCCGGGCTGCGGCTGCCAGGCAACTGCCTCCAGGTTATCCACAGGGTTAGGCGCCGCTGGTGTGGACAGGTCGCGGGGCGACAGGGCGCGGCTAGCGGAACAAAGGATGGCGTTTGCGTTAAATAAAACGGTACGAAAGGGAATCTGTGTTTGCCCCGCCTTTGCCGGTGAAATCAGAAAATTTACTTCGCAGGCTAACCGCAGATTGCTTCAAAAAAATTCCCGTATTTGTTATATTGTTGTTCATTGATTATTCACCTCTGCGGTGCCAAAAAGAACAAGATTCACCGCAACCCAGGACACTGCCATGTTAGATTACCGCTTCCCGACAGCTTTGCAGATGGTTCTCAGCGTAGCAATGGCGGAGCAGATGGGTGAACGTTCGACGAGTGCGATTCTGGCCTACGGCCTGGAAGCGAACCCGAGCTTTATCCGTAAACTAATGGTTCCGCTAACTCGTGACGGCATTATCGTCTCCACGCTTGGCCGCAACGGCTCAATTCATCTTGGCCGTCCGGCGGACAAGATCACCCTGCGTGATATCTATCTTTCGGTTATCGAAGATAAAAAACTGTGGGCGTCGCGTCCTGACGTCCCGGCCCGCTGCGTGGTCAGCGCCAACGCCTGCTGGTACTTCAAATCGGTTGCCGATGAAGCAGAGCAGGCTTCGTTAAACGTCCTCGCTCGCCATACCGTGGCCAGCGCGCTGGAGGCGGTCAAAAACGCCGATACCAGCGGCTGCGACCCGGTGCCGGAAATGATCGCCCGCTTTAAAAAAGCGCATTAATCATTTTCTGGTGACGAAAAAAAACCGCCTTCAAATTGTGAAGGCGGTTTTTTTGTTATCTGCTGCAGGCTAGGCGGGCAGATCCTCCTGGACCGGCTTCCTGCGGGTCACCAGTTTCCGTAGCGTCACGTAAAACACCGGCGTCAGGAACAGACCGAAGAGCGTCACGCCCAGCATCCCGGAGAACACCGTGATCCCGGTGACGCCGCGGACTTCCGCCCCCGCGCCGTGGCCGAGGATCAGCGGAATGGTCCCGGCGATAAAGGCGATGGAGGTCATCACGATCGGGCGCAGACGCAGGCGGCATGCCTCCAGCGCCGCTTCCATGATGCCTTTCCCCTGGATCTCCAGCTCGCGGGCAAACTCGACGATCAGAATGGCGTTTTTACAGGCCAGGCCCATCAGGACCACCAGACCCACCTGCACGAAGACGTTGTTATCGCCCCCGGTCAGCCAGACGCCAAACAGCGCGGAGAGCATCGTCATCGGTACGATAAGGATCACCGCCAGCGGCAGTGTCCAGCTTTCATACAGCGCGGCCAGCACGAGGAACGCCAGCAGCACCGCCACCGGGAAGACGATCAGCGCCGTGTTGCCCTGGGTGGCCTGCTGGAAGCTGAGATCCGTCCACTCAATATTCATCCCATTCGGCAGGATCTGCTTCGACAGCTCCTCCAGATGCGTCATCGCCTGCGAAGAAGAGAGGACCCGCGGATCGGCATCGCCAATCAGGTCCGCCGCCGGATAACCGTTGTAGCGGATCACCGGATCCGGCCCGTAGGTGGTACTGATATTCACCATACTGCCGATCGGCACCATTTCGCCCTGATTATTACGGGTGCGCAGATTGGCGATATCTTCCACGCTCTCGCGGTATGGTCCGTCAGCCTGGGCCATCACGCGCCAGGTACGCCCGAACTGGTTAAAGTCATTGACATAAGACGAGCCGAGATAGGTCTGCAGCGTACCGAATAGCTCGGTTAGCGATACCCCCTGCGCTTTCGCCTTATCGCGATCGACCTGCACGTCCAGCTGCGGCACGTTAGCCTGGTAAGTCGAGATCGGGAAGTGCATCCCCGGCGTCTGCATAATCGCCCCAGACATCGCATTCACCGCGCTTTGCAGCGCGCCATAGCCCAGCCCACCGCGATCCTGGATGTACAGGGAGTAGCCGGAACCCTGACCCAGTCCTAAAATCGGCGGCGGCAGGATGGAGAAGCCAAAGCCCTGCTGGATTTGCGCGATTTTGGCGTTGATCTCCGCGTTAATTTCCGCCGCCGTGTGTTTGCGCTGGTCGAACGGTTTCAGGCCAAAAAAGACCGTCCCGGTATTCGGCGTGTTGGTGAACTGCAGCGCGTTAAGCCCCGGGAAAGCGACCGCATAGTCGACCCCTTCGGTATTCATCCCGATCTCGCTCATTTTGCGGATCACCGCGTCGGTGCGCGCCAGCGACGACCCTTCCGGCATCTTCACGCCGCCAATGAGATACAGCTTATCCTGGGTGGGAATAAACCCGCCGGGGACGACTTTAAACATCACCCCAGCGGCGCAGAGCAGCAGCAGATACACCGCAAACACCGCGCCACGGCGTCCGAGGGTTTTGCTCACCAGCCCCTGATAGCCGTTCGAGCTGCGCAGGAAAAAGCGGTTAAACGGACGGAAAATCCAGCCAAACAGACGATCGATCAGCCGGGTAGGGAGGTCTTTCTTCGCGCCGTGCGGCTTTAACAGCAGGGCCGCCAGCGCCGGGGAGAGCGTCAGCGAGTTGATGGCCGAGATCACCGTCGAGATGGCGATGGTCACCGCGAACTGTTTGTAGAACTGGCCGGTGACCCCGGAGAGAAACGCCATCGGCACGAACACCGCACACAGCACCAGCGCAATGGCGATAATCGGCCCGGAGACCTCACGCATCGCCTGATGCGCCGCGGCAAGCGGCGCAAGCCCCTCTTCGATATTACGCTCGACGTTCTCCACCACCACGATGGCGTCGTCCACCACGATACCGATAGCCAGTACCAGCCCGAACAGGCTCAGGGTATTCAGCGAGAAGCCCAGCAGATAGAGAATGCTGAAGGTACCAACCACCGATACCGGCACCGCGATCAGCGGGATAATCGACGCGCGCCAGGTCTGCAGGAACAGGATCACTACCAGCACCACCAGCACTACCGCCTCCAGCAGCGTCTGCACCACCGCGCGGATGGAGTCGCGGACGAAAACCGTCGGGTCGTACGGCGCCGCCCATTGCATATCTTCCGGGAAGCGGGTGGCCAGCTCGGCCATTTTGGCGCGTACCGCGTTCGACAGATCGATGGCGTTAGCGCCGGGGGACTGGAAGATACCGATCCCGACCGCATCCTTATTGTTGAGCTGGGAGCGCAGCGCATAGCTACCGGAACCCATCTCGATGCGCGCCACGTCGCGCAGGCGGACCAACGAGCCATCCTGCGCCGTTTTCAGAATGATATTGCCAAACTCTTCTTCGGTATGCAGACGGCCCTGGGCGTTAATGGAGATCAGGAAATCGCTCTCCTGCGGCAGCGGTTCGGCGCCAAGCTGTCCGGCAGACACCTGGACGTTTTGCTCCTGCATCGCCGTCACCACATCCGAAGCCGTCAGACCGCGGGCCGCGACCTTATTGGGATCCAGCCAGACGCGCATCGCATATTCACCGGAGCCAAAAATCTGGATCTGGCCGACGCCGGGCAGGCGCGCCAGCTCATCCTTCACTTTCAGCGTGGCGTAGTTGCGCATATACAGCGAGTCGTACTTCCCGTTTGGCGAAAACAGATGCACCACCAGGGTCAGCGTCGGAGACTGCTTCTGGGTGGTGATCCCCAGACGGCGTACATCCTCCGGCAGACGCGCTTCGGCCTGCGCGACGCGGTTCTGCACCTGAACCTGCGCCTGATCCGGGTCGGTACCCGGGCGGAAGGTGACGGTGGTGACCAGCACGCCGTCGGAGCCGGCGACCGATTTCATGTACATCATGTTTTCAACGCCGTTGATCGCTTCCTCCAGCGGCGTCGCCACGGTCTCGGCAATCACTTTCGGGTTGGCGCCGGGATACTCCGCGCGCACCTGGACGCTCGGCGGGACGACATCCGGATATTCGCTCACCGGCAGCAGTGGGATAGCGATTAACCCGGTGATAAAAATTAAAATCGACAGCACCGCGGCGAAAATCGGCCTGTCGATAAAAAAGCGGGAAAAGTCCATGTCTTGGATTCTCTGATTAGGGATCAGTTAAGGGTGGCGCTGGAGGTCATGGCAACGGTTTTGGCGTTAACCGGCATACCCGGCATAAACACTTTTTGTAAGCCGTCGACGATGACGCTATCCCCAGGATTCAACCCCTTCTGAACGATGCGTAAACCGTCTGCCAGCCGCCCTGGGGTAATGTCGCGGCGCTGTGCTTTACCATCTTTATCAACGATATAGACGTATTTACGATCCTGATCGGTCAGTACCGCTTTGTCGTCGATCAGCGTGGCTTTGAACTCTGCGCTGCCCGGCAGACGCACGCGGGCAAACAGCCCCGGCGTGAACAGACGCTGCGAGTTATCCAGCAGCGCACGCATGCGGATGGTGCCGGTACTCGGCGTTAACTGATTATCGAGAAAATCCACTTTGCCCTGGTGGGGGTAACCCTCCTCGCCCACCAGGCCAATCTCCACCGGGAGCGCCTGATTATCGCTGGACGCGCCTTGCCCGCGGCGGGCGAGGTTTTGATAGTGGAGGTAGGTTGACTCGTCGACGTCAAAGTAGACGTACACCGTCTTTTGCGAGACCAGGGTGGTGAGCACGCTGGCGGTGTCGCCCGCGGTGACCAGGTTACCGCTGGTGATCAGCGCCCGGCTGGCGCGGCCGTCAATAGGGGCGGTCACTTTGGTGAAGTCGAGGTTAAGCTGCGCGGCATCCACCGCCGCCTGCGCGGCGCGAATGTCGGCCTGCGCCTGAACCGCGGCTGACCGGCGCTGCTCCCACTCTTCACGGGAGACGAGGTTGGTATGGACTAATTTATCGGTGCGGTTCGCCTCGCTTTGCGCCAGGCTGGCCTGCGTTTTGGCTCTTGCCAACGCCGCCTGCGCCTGCTCCAGCGCGGCGCGATAGGTTCTGTCATCTATCGTGAACAGCACCTGGCCCTTTTTCACCTCCTGGCCGTCAGTGTAATTCACTTTATCAATGTATCCCGAGACGCGAGGGCGAAGCTGAACGCTCTCCACCGCTTCAATGCGACCGTTAAAACTATCCCACTGACTGATCGACTTCACCAGCACCTTAGCGGCGCTGACCGTCGGGGCGGGAGGCGCAGCATTCTGTGCGACGCTGTCGTCGCAGCCGACGAGCAGAAAGGAGAGCATCATCGCGCCGAGCGCGGTCAGGTGAATGTTTCCCCAGGTTTTTTGCAGGCTCATTATTTTTATTCCGGTAAATGTAGCCGCCGGGCAAGACGCAGCGTGAGAAGCCGCGCCACTTCCTTTGTCCGGGCTGGCTTAAGGCCATTTGTGTCGATCATCGCCACAAAACTGTAACAATTTCGAATACACTATCGCGGCGATTGTAGGAAGGCGCTTAACTAAGTGCAAGAATAATTGTTGCACTTTATGTGCGGTCCAGGGGGGGATAAAAAACCGCGATCCCGGCGTGGATTTAAATGTAACAATAAAACTTGCATTTTGTGTAAAAACAGGCCACCTTTAAATGCAACTGACAAAGATGCTTTTAACCGGCCGCGAGGGGGTAACATGATGAACACTGGCGCCATCATTCAGGATCTGATTGACTGGATCGACAACCATCTTGATAGCCGTCTGGATATTGACACCGTTGCCCGACGAGCCGGCTATTCGAAGTGGCACCTGCAGCGGATCTTCAAAGAACATACCGGGCAGCCCCTCGGAGAATATATTCGGGCGAAAAAGCTGCAAAAGTCGATCGAACGCTTGGCCCACAGCAACGAGCCGATCCTGAACGTGGCGATTGCCCTCGGCTTTGACTCCCAGCAGTCCTTCAACCGCAGCTTCAAGCGCCAGTACGGCCAGGCGCCCGGCGTCTGGCGCCGGAGTATCAGCCGCTCTGTTGCGCAGACATCTCGTCAGCGATCCGCATGACCGGGGAGGGTCAGTCCTGACCCGGCCCATGATCGAATTTGCTGCCTTTGCCGATGGCATAGAACTGCCCGCCTGCGACATAGTGAACGGTCCGTAGCTCGTCCGGCGCATCATCAAAAATCCAGTGTCCGTTGCGGAATACCCGGTCATCGCTCCAGGCGGCGACGATATCGCCCATAAACAGATTGTGTTGCTGCTGAATGTCCGGGTAGGGCATCACTTTGCACACCAGCCAGCCCGCACAGCCTGCCACAAGAGGAAGATCAAATTCCGGCTGATAAAAGAAGGGGATGGTGTCATTTTTATCCGGCGCGTCGGCATAGCTGCGCCCGCCAGCGTAGAGGACGGTTGCCATCTGGCTGACTACGGGGATCTGCACCACGAAATAGCCGCTCTTTTCCACCAGCTGACGAGTGAAAGCCTGGGTGCCAATATAGGCCACCACTTTTCGCTCGCCTGCCAGCCCAACCCAGGCGGCTGACATGACATTTTCGACGCCATCATATTTTGCGGAAATCATGGTGGTGGACCCGACCTGCAATAAACGATAGGCCTTACTTATTTCGACAGGCTGAACGGACATGGTTTTTCCTTTGTGCATGCTATTTAACGTAATGATTATCTGGATATTTATTGAGGGCATGTTCATTTTCGGGCCCCCTTTCGTAATCCACCGTGCAACGATACGCCAGGCGATTAAGCGTAAAAAGGTGCGTAAATTGTTTTCATTATTCATAATCCACGAATAATCATGCCGTCTGTCGGTAAGCTGCTCGCTACAGGAGAGAAAGAAGGTGGATCGTATTCAGGCTATGCAGATGTTTATGCGCGTCGCGGAGGCAGGAAGCTTCGTGCGTGCCGCGGAAACCCTTTCCCTGCCGGCCTCCACTGTCACCAGTACCATTAAAAACCTTGAAAAATACCTGAAGGTACGGCTGCTGAACCGGACCACAAGGCGGGTGAGCCTTACCCCGGAAGGGATGCAGTATCTGGCGCAGTGCCGGGAAATTCTCGCCCTCATCGAACATAGTGAATCCACCCTGAGCGAGTCTGTCGCGCGGCCTCAGGGGCGCCTGCGGGTTGATATGCCCGCGGGCATCGCGCATTTCATCGTCATGCCGCATCTGCCGGACTTTTACCGGCGCTATCCCGATATCTACCTGATGATCGGCGTCAGCGATCGCCAGGTCGATCTCATTCAGGAAGGCGTCGACTGCGTGATACGAACGGGAGAGCTGAACAACTCCAGCCTGGTGGCCCGCCCTCTGGGCCGCTTTCGCTGGGTCACCTGCGCGTCACCGGACTATCTTCGGGAATATGGCGTGCCGCCGTCACCGGAGGCGCTCTCTCAGCACCGGGCGGTGCATTATTTCTCTGGCCAGGCGAGGCGGGCCGATGAGTTCCGCTTCATTCGCCACGGGGAGACCTTTTCTGTACCCGTCAGCGGCAACGCCGCGGTGAATGAAACGGGGCTCTATATAAAAATGTGCCTGGCGGGCTTCGGGCTGACGCAGCTGGCGGAGAATATCGTTGCTGACCACCTGCAGGAGGGGAGACTAGTGGAAGTGCTGACGGACTGGCAGCCGCCCCCGGTACCCGTCACATTGCTCTATCCGCACCAGCGCTTTCTCTCTCCCGCCGTGCGGGCGTTTGCTGAGTGGATGAGCGAGGTGGTTTGAGGGGAGTATTGCTTGCATTTAGCGCTTCGCGATGGAGGGTAGGGTTCCAGCAGAAATATCTGGTCTGCTGATGAATCACTCGATATTCTGTAATGCTTTGTCTTTTTTGTGAACAGGAAAAAGTATGCTTAATACGCTACCCGATTTACACAGAAGTTTTGCAGAGCAACTGAAGCTTAAATTACAGTCTGATTCGCGGATCCACTCCCTTCTCGCCGGCGGCTCGTTTATCCATGGCGGGTTTGATCAATACTCCGATCTGGATTTCGTGGTGGTGGTCGACCCTCTCTATTATGACGAAATCATGGCTCAGCGTATGGCGTTCGCCGGAACGCTCGGCCATCTGCTACATGCTTTCACCGGGGAACACGTCGGTGAGCCTCGCCTGCTGATCTGCCTGTTTGGCCCGCAACTTCTGCATGTCGATCTGAAATTTATCACCCTGGACATGCTCACTCAGCGCGTTGAGGAGCCTGCCGTGCTATTTACCCGTGATAACGATGCTCTCAAGCGACAGCTGGCAAAATTTAGCGCGCACTGGCCGAACATGACGCCGGAGTGGTTTGAGTCCCGGGCCTGGATCTGGCTGCATTATGCCGTGGTTAAACTGGGCAGGGGGGAACTCTTCGAAGCGCTGGGGATGCTGTCTTTCTTCCGGGAACAAGTGCTGGGACCGATGCTGTTTCGTCGCGCCAATCTACCGCAACGCGGCGTTCGTCGAATAGAAGCCCTCGGCATTGATCCCGATGGCCTGCTGACTTCCACTCTGGCAACACACGATCGTCACTCCGTCGGGATTGCCATTCGAAGGGCTGCTGACGCTTATGTCAACCTGCGGGCTGATGCGCTGCCTGACAATATCGCAGACGATGCGGCGCGTCGGGCGGTCCTTGCCATGCTGGACGCGTATTCTCACAAGGGGTAAATCTATCCCTCCGGCCGCGGACGCGGCCGGAGGGTGAAAGGTGTCGTTGGTGGTCTAATTCTGAGAGGGATGGGTTGCCGGGTAATTGGTAACGCGAAAACAACAGAGCTTTTCGTTGGGCCTATCAATGGGCCTAAAAGGTTCGGATTTCCTGAGTTCTCTTCAGACGTCGTGGCGCAAGCCCTGCAGGCACAAAAAAGCCCGCAGGGCTTGCGCCGTGCGGGCTTTCAGGACTTCATCGGATGACTCTGGTAATCACCGATGGAGAATTTTGGTGGAGCTGGCGGGAGTTGAACCCGCGTCCGAAATTCCTACATACCATTTTCACTATAGCAAAAACATTAACTTGCGTTTAAAATCAGCAAGTTAGTATTATCTTGTTTTTGTCCGTTTTACTCATTTTTAATGCTCTGTCGCCAATCTGTCGCCATTGTAGGTCAACGAAGGTTGAGCCTTCCCTTTGTTTGTTACAATTTCATCAAAGATAGCTGGATTATTATCTTTCAGTAATCTTGCTAGTATAATGATTTGCCCAGACGAGCCATCATCCTTGAATGAAAGGAAATTATCGGTAATATCAAGAATATCAATGGTAAATTTGAAGTAGGTTTCAATTGTATCGCCAAGTTCAATGCTGGACATGAAGTTGGTAATCATTTCATATCCATCAAAGTATAAAGTTGCATGTTCATTTAACTCCATTGGAGTTAGGCAAAGCATTCGATTAAGTTCGGATAAGTGTTTTTCTATTGAATGAAGAGATTGCATTTGACGGATTAAAACTTCGTCAAACTGAGAGCCACGATTAGATGAATGTATCTTCTCTAGGTTTTTTAGTATATCAACCCAGTGATTATTTACTTCACGTATGTATTCTTTATCTGTATTTTTAGGCCGTCCCTTCTCTGGTGAGCTATTTATGAAAATATATCTATATAGATGTATTGGGTAGTTAATTTTATAACTTATCTCTTTAGTACCATAATGACGTTCGCGTTTAATGGTTTTGTTAGGTAAATTGGTGAAATAATCAGTAACGAACTTTAGATGGCTATAGTAGCTATCAGATAGATTCTTTTGCTTGGTTTCCTCAATTTGTCGGTTTGTTTGAACTGTGCGGTGTATGTTTGCTACGACAGCAACAAATGGTATGGACAAAGAAAGTAAGGCGATAGGAAGCTTGCTAATTGCAATGAAATTATTAAAGCCCTCACTATCAAATTGAGGGGAGTGTCCAAGCCAGGAAAATATACCAAAGTATATCGCTGAAAATACAGGAATCCTAAGTGATTGTTTAAATAAGTATTGACTTGTTAATGGCCTTTCATCCATGTTAAAGCCTTTTTTTGATACGCATAGATATAATTCAAGGCATATATATATAAAATATATTATGATAAGTAAGTACGATATCCATGGGTATTGTTGGATATAGTTATTAACAAGCACTTTCTAATTTTCTCCATCCAAGGTTAGCAAGAGGATTTTTGGTTACAGCATCTTCCAGATGGTCGGGAGCGAAGTGGGCGTAAATCATTGTCATTTTTATATCGACATGGCCCAGAATATCGCGCAGCACCAGTATGTTTCCGCCATTCATCATAAAGTGACTTGCAAATGTATGTCGTAATACGTGTGTGCATTGCCCTTCTGGTAGCTCGATACCAGCTCGTTTTACCGCACGTTCAAAAGCTTTCCTACAAGGTGTAAATAATTTCCCCCTATTCTTAGGCAGTTCTTCATATAAATCCTTTGAAATAGGCACTGTTCGGTTTTTCTTTCCTTTAGTCTTGGTATAAGTGATACGGTATTTTGATACCTGATGACTCTGTAGGTTTTCGGCTTCGCTCCAGCGTGCGCCGGTGGCCAAGCATATTTTTGCAATCATCAGCAGACTGGGGCTTTGAGAATCAGCACAGGCATCCAGCAGACGTTTAATTTCTTCCGGGGTCAGGAACGCCAATTCACCCTCAGCAATTTTAAATGTTGGCAGCCCAGCAAGCGGGTTGGGGGCTGACCAGTGGCCCAGCTTTTTCAGTGTACCAAAAACAGATGATAGGTTGCGCTGTTCAAGATTTACCGTGCGGGGCTTAACGGGCGACATAAGCGTGCCATCTTCATTTCGTACTTCACCTTTTAACCGTGCTTCGCGGTATTTCGTAAACTCACCAGCTGTCAGTTCTGAGGCGATGGGATCGCCTAGACCATTACAGATAATTCTAAGTTTCGCCATGAGGCGCTTGGGGTCTGCGAGTGTTTGACCATACAGGGAATACCACAGCTCAATTAATTCTGATAGATGTCGCCGATCTTCCTTTTCCCCTAGCCATGGTTTTTTGTTCACTTCTTCCATTGTGAAGCTTTCAAACGCAATGGCTTCGCCTTTGGTAGCAAATTGCTTACGCACGCGCTTACCATTGCGTCCATTGGGATAGCACTCACACAACCATTTTCCGTTCGGCTGTTTTCTGATGGTCATAAGTTAGAGGTTCTTGATTACTTTGACTGCACGTCCTACGACTTCCACATCATCTACAGAACATTCAAATGAAGTGTCATCTTGGTTAACTACTATTTTGTTTCCGGGTATGCGCGCAATTTTGACGATGCTTTTAACTCCGTCCATATCGACTAACCAGAAGCCATTACTGACTTGTTTAACAGACGTATCCACTACAAAGCTATCATTAGCTGTTTTAACAAATAAAGCGTTGGATGAGTCACCATCGAGCAGGCTGCTATCAAGAAGAATTTCATCACTTGGCTGCAGTTCGCCGTTCTTCAGTTCAACACGTTTGATGCTAGGAGCAACGATCTTAGAAAGTGTTCTTACAGTGACGGGAGGTTCACTTTTGAGATTTGTTTCTTCGTTCTCACACGCATACATATCTCCTTGACCAGTAGCCAGCCATAGAAGGGAAGCTCCTGTTTCAAGGGCACATTGGATTACCCATTCGGCAGGGAAGCTATCCCTTAAGTATCTGTTAGCCATAGTGCTTTTTGATACTTCCAGATGTTCGCAGAGCTGCTGTCGTGAGCTGAAGTTGTAAGCCTTAATAAGCCTATTAATCGCATCGCGCCCACCACTATCATTCCCCGCCTTGATTAAACTCATAATCAAACCTCTTGACGTATATAAAAAGTGATCCTAATATCCATTCATGGTTTGAAAAGCAAAACCAAACCACATAAAACAAGATAAAACGAAACCAAACTAAGAGATACTGCACTATGAGTACTGATATTTCAATTCGTGTACCTAAAGAGATGGCAACGCCTGCTGAGTTCGCGGAATGGGAAGGTATCTCCCGCGGCTCCGTGTATCAAAAAATTCACCATGGTCAGCTTGCTAAATACATGGTCAAGAAAGAAAAAAACAAAGGCCGCGTAAGCCTGCGTTATTTAATGTACAAAACCGATCAGGTCCGTGAATCCCTCGGTCATTCCAACTTCCGCGTCATTGTTGGTAAGTAAGTTCAATTATGAGAACTTTCTAAGGGGCTAGCATGTTTGATTATAAGATTTCCAAACACCCGCATTTTGATGAAGCCTGTAGAGCTTTTGCACTTCGTCACAATATGGCGAAGCTGGCAGAACGTGCAGGAATGAATGTCCAGACTTTGCGAAACAAACTCAACCCAGATCAACCGCATCAGCTAAATGCGCCAGAAATCTGGCTGCTTACCGATCTGACTGAAGATTCAACGCTGATAGATGGTTTTCTGGCACAGATTCACTGCCTGCCATGTGTACCGATTAATGAGGTAGCAAAAGAGAAACTGCCGCATTACGTCATGAGTGCAACCGCAGAGATCGGGCGTGTTGCTGCAGGTGCGGTATCTGGCGATGTAAAAACCAGTGCAGGTCGTCGTGATGCTATCAGCAGCATTAACTCTGTAACACGACTGATGGCGCTGGCTGCTGTTTCATTGCAGGCCCGTTTACAGGCTAACCCTGCGATGGCGAGTGCAGTTGATACCATGACTGGCCTCGGTGCTTCATTCGGTTTGCTGTGAGGTGCTTATGCTGACGAAAGAACCATCATTTGCATCGCTGCTGGTAAAACAAAGCCCGGCAATGCACTACGGTCACGGCTGGATAATGGGTAAGGATGGTAAACGCTGGCATCCGTGCCGTTCACAAGATGAATTGCTGGCAGAACTATCAACGAAAAAACGGGGGAACAAATGGCTATTGAAGGCGCTGCGGCGACTGTTCCATTAAGCCCCGGTGAACGCCTGAATGGACTTAATCACATTGCGGAGTTAAGGGCGAAAATATTTGGCCTGAATATTGAGTCAGAGCTTGAGCGGTTTATTAAAGATATGCGTGATCCACGGGATATCAATAACGAAAAAAATAAACGAGCACTGGCTGCCATATTCTTTATGGCAAAAATTCCAGCTGAACGTCATAGCATCAGCATTAATGAGCTGACCACTGACGAAAAGCGGGAGTTGATTAAAGCAATGAATCATTTTCGTGCAGTGGTGAGCTTATTTCCCAGACGGCTAACCATGCCGAATTAACCAACTAATGAAATTAATGGCGTAAACCCGCCGGGCATCCCTTTATCTAAATTCAGGAGAATTGATTATGCGTAATATTGAAACCCTCACGACTAAAACCGGACCGGATGATGCATGGCTTAATATTTTACTGACAGAGGCTCGTCTGGAAGAACGCCGGGCAAGGGCTGAAGCAATGGCAGCTCGCCTTGATAGCCTGGCGTGTCATATCTCATCCCGCCAGCTAAACCACGTCGAAGCAGCAGAACTGCTGCGTGTGACCGCTGAAGCAATCCAGAACGAAGCGCAGGAGATCCACTAATGGCTGATGCAATGGATCTCGTACAGCAGCGCGTTGAAGAAGAACGCCAGCGCCACATCCGTGCTGCCCGTGCCAAAACACCGGGCGTGTCTCGCGTGCTTTGCATTGAGTGTGAAGCGCCAATTCCGCCAGTACGCCGCCGCGCCATTCCGGGAGTGCAGCTTTGCATTACCTGTCAGGAAATCGCAGAGCTGAAAGGTAAACATCACAACGGAGGTGCTGTATGAGCACCATCCTGAAATGGGCGGGTAATAAAACCGCCATTATGTCCGAACTGAAAAAACACCTTCCTGCTGGCCCGCGACTGGTTGAACCTTTCGCGGGTTCTTGTGCTGTGATGATGGAGACGGATTACCCCAGCTATTTGGTTGCGGATATTAATCCTGATTTAATCAACCTCTATAAAAAGGTTGTCGCTGATTGTGAATCGTTTATATCTCGCGCCAGAGTTTTATTTGAGATCGCAAACAGGGAGGTGGCTTATTACAACATAAGGCAGGAGTTTAATTACTCCACTGAAATTACTGATTTCATGAAAGCGGTATATTTCCTGTATCTCAATCGTCACGGTTACCGTGGTTTATGTCGCTATAACAAGAGCGGGCATTTCAACATTCCCTACGGTTATTATAAAAATCCGTATTTCCCTGAAAAAGAACTTCGCACATTTGCAGAAAAAGCCCAGCGAGCAACGTTTGTCTGCGCCAGCTTTGATGAAACGCTGGCGATGTTGAAGGCGGGGGATGTGGTGTATTGCGATCCGCCGTATGACGGTACGTTTTCCGGCTATCACACTGATGGTTTCACTGAAGATGACCAGTATCACCTGGCATCCGTTCTTGAACATCGGTCATCAGAAGGACATCCGGTCATTGTTTCTAACAGTGACACATCCCTGATCCGTTCGCTGTATCGCAATTTTACTCACCACTACATCAAGGCAAAACGCAGCATCGGCGTAGCAGCTGGTGAGAGTAAATCTGCAACAGAAATCATCGCTGTTTCCGGGCCGCGCTGCTGGGTGGGATTTGATCCTTCGCGTGGCGTGGATAGTTCTGCCGTGTACGGAGTGCGTGCATGAGCCATGCTGATATGAACAACTGTAGCGGCTTTAACGAGGCCGCCGCAGCATTCTCATGGAACAGCCCGAAAAAGGCTATTAACCCTTATCTGGACCCGGCGGAAGTTGCGCCGGTTTCTGCGCTTTCAAACCTGATCACTCTGTACGCTGCCGATAACGAGCAGGAACAACTGCGCCGCGAGGCACTGAGTGATCAGGTCTGGGAGCGTTATTTCTTTAATGCATCCCGTGATCCTGTCCAACGCGAAATGGAGCAGGATAAGCTCATTAGCCGGGCAAAGCTGGCGCATGAGCAGCAACGTTTTAATCCGGACATGGTCATACTGGCGGACGTTAACGCCCAGCCTTCCCATATCAGCAAGCCGCTGATGCAACGTATTGAATACTTCAGCAGCCTGGGCAGGCCAAAGGCTTATTCCCGCTATTTGCGTGAGACGATTAAGCCATGTCTGGAACGACTGGAGCATGTACGCGACAGTCAGCTATCCACTTCTTTTCGCTTTATGGCAAGCCATGAAGGGCTGGACGGCCTGCTGATCTTGCCTGAAATGAGTCAGGATCAGGTGAAACGCCTGTCTACTCTTGTCGCTGCGCATATGAGTATGTGTCTTGATGCCGCTTGTGGTGATTTGTACGCCACCGATGATGTTAAGCCAGAAGAAATCCGCAAGACATGGGAAAAGGTGGCAGCAGAAACCCTGCGACTGGATGTCATACCGCCTGCGTTTGAGCAACTCCGCCGGAAAAGAAACCGCCGTAAACCCGTGCCCTATGAACTCATTCCGGGTTCGCTGGCGCGTATGTTGTGCGCCGATTGGTGGTACCGTAAATTATGGAAGATGCGTTGCGAATGGCGGGAAGAGCAGTTGCGTGCTGTTTGCCTGGTCAGCAAAAAAGCATCTCCCTATGTCAGCTATGAAGCCGTGATGCATAAACGTGAGCAGCGCCGTAAGTCGCTGGAGTTTTTCCGTTCTCATGAACTGGTGAACGAAGACGGCGACACGCTGGACATGGAGGATGTGGTAAACGCCAGCAGCAGCAATCCTGCGCATCGCCGCAATGAGATGATGGCCTGTGTTAAAGGTCTGGAGCTTATCGCGGAAATGCGCGGTGACTGCGCCGTTTTCTACACCATCACCTGTCCGTCACGTTTCCATTCCACGCTAAATAACGGCAGGCCCAACCCGACCTGGACAAACGCGACGGTAAGACAAAGCAGTAATTATCTGGTCGGCATGTTTGCTGCATTTCGTAAGGCGATGCACAAAGCCGGGTTGCGCTGGTATGGCGTGCGGGTGGCTGAGCCGCATCATGACGGCACAGTTCACTGGCACCTGTTGTGTTTCATGCGCAAAAAAGACCGCCGCGCCATTACTGCATTGTTGCGTAAGTTTGCTATCCGTGAAGACCGCGAGGAGCTGGGTAATAACACGGGGCCACGCTTTAAGTCTGAGCTGATAAACCCGTGCAAAGGAACGCCGACTAGCTACATCGCGAAATACATCAGTAAGAACATTGACGGGCGTGGTCTGGCTGGCGAGATCAGCAAGGAAACGGGTAAATCTCTGCGTGATAACGCTGAATACGTTAATGCCTGGGCGTCTCTGCATCGTGTTCAGCAATTCCGCTTCTTTGGCATTCCGGGGCGTCAGGCTTACCGTGAACTGCGATTGCTGGCTGGTCAGGTGGCAAGGCAACAGGGTGACAAAAAAGCAGGTGCGCCGGTACTGGATAACCCGCGCCTTGATGCCATTCTGGCTGCAGCTGATGCTGGTTGTTTTGCCACCTACATCATGAAGCAGGGCGGCGTACTGGTTCCCCGTAAATATCACCTCATCAGAACCGCTTATGAAATCAACGAAGAGCCGACCGCCTATGGCGATCACGGCATTCGTATTTATGGCATCTGGTCACCCATTGCAGAGGGCAAAATCTGCACTCATGCAGTGAAGTGGAAAATGGTTCGTAAGGCCGCTGACGTTCAGGAGGCGGCAGCCGACCAGGGCGCTTGCGCCCCTTGGACTCGTGGCAATAACTGTCCCCTTGCTGAAAATTTGAACCAACAAGGGAAAGACAAATCAGCTGATGGGGATACCAGGACGGACATTACCCGCATGGATGACAAGGAGTTGCACGATTACCTGCACAGTATGAGCAAAAAAGAGCGCCGGGAACTGGCTGCAAGGTTACGCCTGGTGAAACCGAAACGGCGTAAAGACTACAAACAGCGAATTACAGACCATCAGCGACAGCAGCTCGTCTATGAACTGAAGTCAAGAGGATTTGATGGCAGCGAGAAAGAGGTCGATCTGCTCCTTCGCGGTGGCAGTATTCCGTCAGGAGCAGGCCTGCGTATCTTCTATCGGAACCAGCGTTTGCAGGAAGATGATAAGTGGCGAAACCTGTATTAATTACGCGGGTTAACAATTCGTGCTCTTAATAATACCAGGCATATCAGGCTGATGAACGTAAAAAAACGTTTTACATCAGTAAGATTATTATATACTGTAAATATAAACAGTGGCTATGCATACAGTGTTGCTTGTGGTGTCATAGGAGGAAAGATGCAGGACTATTTTTTGGAGTCTTTGAAGCTCCAGCGCATTGATTTTTTTCTTAAGCTTGTAGCGGCTAGTGAGTGTAGTGATGAAGAGAAGGGGCTGGCTTTGCAGTGGGTTTCTGAACTGACAGATGAACTCATGGCAAAAATCAGAACTCACGAATACAACCGCTCAATGGATGTCATCAGCTGAGGTGACTTTTATGCGCATTGAAATAATGATCGATAAAGAGCAGAAGATTAGCCAGTCTACCCTGGACGCCCTTGAATCCGAGCTTTACCGCAATCTGCGCCCCCTGTATCCCAAGACGGCGATCCGCATTCGCAAAGGCAGTGCCAACGGTATCGAGTTGACCGGCTTAAAACTTGATGAGGATAAGCAGCGGGTAATGGAAATTATGCAGAAGGTGTGGGAAGACGACAGCTGGCTGCATTAAGAAACGTTGCTGGCGTCTGAACTTGTTTCTGGCGTCAGCAAGGTTGAACAACGAGCCCTTGCGAGGCGTTAGCTCTGTAGTGCATGTCTATGCCGCATGAGATCGCATGATCGTTTGAGGATCGTTTTTGCTAAGGCCCGCCAGAACTGGTGGGCTTTTGCGTAGATCATGCAGGTGCATGAAAACCACTACATAAAGCGGGCAGGCGTGGCGGGGATACGAGCGCGCGCTGATAGGGTAATCGTCAAAACAGGCATCAGCTAGGTTGAGTTGTAGCGGTGCTTAAGTTTGCTCGTTGTTTGATAGAGCTTAATGTATGTAATTGCCTACAGCTGTGGTTATCTATTAACATGTAAGGATAAGGTCACTTGCTCGCTGCCATTAGAAGAGGAACTGGATGTCTATCGAGGAAAAATTTTTTAGTGATATCGATTTAAAAGATCCGTTTTTTAACAGCCTAAGAGCTGATTATGAAGGATTTGATGTTTGGTTTCTCTCAAAAGGTAAAAATAAGGCGTTTGTATCACGTAATGAATTAGGTGAAATCGATGGTTTTCTCTATTTGAAAATAGAAGATGAAGAGTTGAGTGATATGACTCCAACGTTTCCAAAGATGAAGCGAGTAAAGCTTGGCACATTTAAAATCGATGCTCATGGAACCAAACTTGGAGAGCGTTTTATTAGAATTATGTTTCAATTTGCTATGAGAAACAAACTAAAAGAAGTATATGTTACTATATTTGATAAGCATTCAGGATTAATTCGCTTATTAACTAAATATGGTTTTGTTTTAAAGGCGAGGAAAAATCTTTCTACGATTAATGGGCAAGAAGGTGTATACTTTAAGAACTTGGTATGGAAGGAGTAAAAAATGAGCTATGCTAATTATCCCTTAGTCAAATTGCAGGGGAGAAATTATTTATTAAGTATTTATCCTGCATGGCATACACGTCTTTTCCCTGAGTCAAAACTCCACAATGAGAGTGCTGGTATCATCGCTGATATATCACATACCAACAGTATTGAAAAAGTATACTTAACAAAAATGCATGGGGTAGCCAGCCTAAAGCCTGGAGATAATTTGCTTATTTATCGTACTTCAGATGGACAAGGTCCAGCTCGGTTTAGATCTGTTGCAACTTCAGTGTGTGTGGTTCAGGAAATTAAAGATATTCACGATTTCTTAACTTATGAGGAATTTAAGAATTACTGTGAACCTTATAGCGTTTTTGATGAGGATGAGTTACAGCTTCTATATATGAAAAAAAATTATCCGATAATTATACGGTTTACTTATAATTTCCCTTTGGAAAAAAGAGTTATTCGTGATGAAATCATGAATATTACAGGTTATACCAATAGTGATTATTGGGGTTTTTTACCACTAACTGATTCAGCATTTAAGCAGATTGTCTTACAGGGAGGTGTTGATGAAAGTTTTATTATCGATTAAGCCAGAGTATGCAGAGAGTATACTTTCTGGTAAAAAAAAATATGAGTTTCGGAAAAATATTTTTAGAAATAAAAATGTTGATACGATAGTTATTTACGCAACGATGCCGGTTGGCAAAGTAATAGGTGAATTTAAAGTAGGAGATATTCTTGCTCTATCCCCTTCAGAATTGTGGGATAAAACGAAAGCTCATGCAGGAATTACACATTCTTTTTTTAAAGATTATTTCCACCAAAGAGAAAAGGCTTTTGCTATTTCCATCAAAAGCCCTAAAAGATATAAATTCCCTGTCGACTTAAATGAGTTGATTCCCGGCGGCGTCGCCCCACAGTCTTATCGTTATTTATAATGTTGTCTGGGCATGTTTCTTAACCATGCCCAGTTTTTCTAGGGCAATAGATAAATCGTTTGTTGTTGGGGATTCTAAGATAATTAATGGTACATTGATTTTATTTGTAACATATTTTGCGTTTTCTCTTTCAGCTTCCATCAGCTTATTTAAATCATAAGTAATATCACTCCCATCTCGTTTCATTATTCGTTCTCTAATTGTATCGGGAGACTCCTCAACTAAAATTACTCCATCTAGCCCCATTTCCTCAAATACTTCTTGCTTGAGAACTTCAATATCTCCATTTTTATTTATTAAGGTAAAATGACCATCCAATAAAATATTGGATACCTTTGACTTTAATGCATTAAGTGCCGTAAGTAATATTGATTGGTTTTTATCAGGTGTGGCCGTTAACTTACTGTTATCAAATTTAATATTAGAATTATTTTTTATAAGTTCGCTTGCGCTTACATGAGTTACCCCGAAATCATCTTTTGCAAATGAACACAAGTAACCTTTGCCTACACCATGAACACCTGCTATGAAAATTAACATAGTATTACCTCCGTTTATTTATTTATGTTAGAATGTTATAGACTTAGCATAGTAGAGGATAGAGCATGAAGTTTCAAGCTATATCGATTTTGACTCCAGCGGTAGAAAATATTATAAATGGTTCTAAATCTATCGAAATACGGTCGTGGTATCCTGAAACGATACCATTAAAAAACGTCATTCTTGTTCAGAATGATAAATATCTTAAAAATCAAAGCGATATAGATCATGGGGTGGCTATGGCTATTGTCGATTTTGTTTCAGTTAGAAATTGGTCATATGAGGATTACTTAAAACAAAACCAAGAAACAACTCTTAATAAGTCTTGGTCTCCAGGTTATTATGTGTGGGAAATTGAAAATGTTAGAACTTTAAAAAAATCTATTCCTTGTGTGGCGAGGAAAGGTATTTATACAATAGATTTAAATATGGATTATATATAAGGTATTGTGAGATGTGTGGTGCCATTCTTCGAAATATTAAGCGTTATGCCATTATTTATTCACTGTTGTTTTTGGCTTTTATTTTAATGCTGATAGTGTTTGTTAGCTATGTTTGTAAATTTGGCATGTATTCATGGAGTGATTCCGTAGAGAAATGGGGACAGTTTGGCGATTATATTGGTGGTGTACTGAATCCTGCTCTGGCCTTTATCTCTATCATGCTTGTTTGTTTCACACTATATTCTACATCTAGGCAGTCATCTATTCAGTCATTCGAGTCTGTGTTATTTGAGTTACTAAGATTTCATAAAGATAACTTATCAGAAATTAAAACAACGTATTCAGATGGAAAAATGTATGTAGGACGGGAGGCTCTTTCATTATACATTACCGAAGTGAAGTTTAACCTACTTAATATTGTGGATGATTCACTTCCTTTGGATGAAAGGTTAGAGCTTTCAGTTAATATGGTTTATCTGGAAGGTGACAATTTTGCGAATGTGGGACATTATTTCAGGAATATTTACCATATTTTTAAACATATCAACGACTCTAACTATTTGACTGAGAAAGAAAAAACCAAGTATGCGAAATTAGTTAGAGCACAAATATCTTCTATAGAATCTGGAGCGATGCTATTAAATGGTTTTTCATCGGTAGGAAAGCCTGCCAAAAAATTTATTGAAAAATATTCTCTCCTTCAGGGGTTTAGTTTAAGTAAGGAATTCAAGCAGCAATTACATGATTTAGGTGCCTTAAAATTATACGATGACGTTGCTTATGAGGATAAAAAAGGGCATTAAATGCCCTTATCTTGGTCAAGGATGTAGTCATTAAATGACACAATATTTTGATTTATCCAAGTGTTTAGCTCAATTAGTCTTTTCTGCAAAGGAACCAACTCATTTCTGACAAAAACCTTCGCGGCTTTTTCCACATCCCCAAACCCTCCAACATTATTAGGCATAATCCCCATCATTTGCGGCGGCACGCGGTGCGCAGCCATCATGTCATCACGGCTCACGTTCTTGATATTCAGAAACTCATCCTTCGCCGCAACTTCTGACAAAGGGATGATCTGAAGGCCGTCCTTTTTGCCGTTAGGCGAGTACATAAACAGGTTGCGGAAGTTGCCTGGACCTTTGGCGCTTTTCATTGCGTTGCGGAGGTTGTTCACATCTTCCTGGTTCTGCGCGGCATCGGTCATGTACATGATGAAGCCTGCATGGCTGCCATTGATGTAATACTTACGGCGGAACAGCGTGGCGGACTCGTTGAGCAGGGCTGACGGAATGGCAGAAAGATAACCTGGCAGGCCGTAGATCTCCTGGTTGATGTCCGGTTCCATCAGATGAAAAATGCTGCCTTTCGTGAACTGATACGGCTGGGTTGTCATACCGTATTGCACAAACCAGTAGGTATCCAGGTCTAACCCGCGTCGGGTGTATTTTGCCAGAGCAGGCTCAAGGGCGATAACATCACCGAAGCGGTTAGTGCGTTTCTCCAGGTAGGCGTTACCAAAAACCAGATAGTCCTGCACAAAACGTGAAAAAGCCTGCTGGCTGAGCAGCGGGTGAGGGATATAGGTGCTGGTCAGAATATTGCACTTTACTGCAATCGGTGAGCTGTGATGCACGGCGGCGCGGAAGGTTCGCGCCAGTCCGTCAAAACTCACTGGCGGCTCATACCAGTGATCTGTCTGTACGCATTCCACATAGTCCAGTAGTTCGCGGCGATCCAGTACTGGAATGGGATCGCCGAAGCTGAATGCTTCGGCTGAAGTCTGGCTTTTATGCTGGGTCTGGTTCTGCGACGCAGCGCGGTTATTCTTACTCTTTCCCATCAAAAAATCTCCACAATATTACTGGTATTGGCGGACTCGCCCTGCAGTGGTTCGTTAAACAGCGCGTGCATTGTTGCCCACGCCAGATCGGCGTGGCTGGTTTCTTCGCTGCGGCTGGCTTCATACGTCGGGCGGTTGCCACTGGCGGTGGTGGCGCGACGGATTGCCATGAATGACTGCGCAATGTCGGTGTGCCCGGCGTCAAACTCCAGACGGCGGTGGCTGATAATGTCGTAGGCCTTGAGTACCAGAGCGTTTTTAACGTTGGGGTTGTAGACAAACTCCCGGACGGCAGGAAAAAACGCTTTCACGTTCTCGTAAACCCCGTGACCGACGCCGGTTGAGTCGATACCGATGTATGTCACGTTGTACTGTTCAGTCAGTTTTTTGATGGCGTCAGCCTGGGCGCGGAAGTCCATCCCGCGCCACTGGTGACGCTCAAGAATGCGAAACTTACCGCCCGGCACGGCTGGCGGTGCCACCACCACGCACCCGGCGCTGTCGCCGTTTTGCGTACCTTTTGCCGGGTCATAACCGATCCACACTTCGCGCCAGCCAAACGGGCGCAGGGCCAGTGCATGAAAGTCGGTCCAGACTTCCCAGCTGTCCACCATGCACGCCTGCAGCTCGCTGAGCGGAAACACGGACGCGAGATCGTCCACAAACTCGCACATCAGCAGGTTCTGGTATTCGTCCGGGCTGTACTCCATGCGCAACTGGTCGAGATCGAACAGGTTACATCCGCCGCGCACAGCATCTTCCACGGTGACTATCTGGCGGTATTGCCCGTCTGCGCACAGCAGGCCGGGGGCCAGATTGCTGTGGGACAGGTCGATGTCCACCTTATCGGCTTTGTTGCGCCCACGGTTGAACAGCGCACCGGACCAGAACGGATAAGCACTGTGTGTCAGGCTGGATGGTGTGGAAAAATAGGTTTGTCGCCATTTTTTGTGAATAGCCATACCGGAAGCCACTTTGCGCAGCTCCTGGAATTTCGGTATCCAGAAATATTCATCCAGATACAGGTTGCCGTGGTAACTCTGGGCCGTGCGGGCATTGGTGCCGAGGAAGTAAAGCGTAGCCCCGTTGGGAAGCACCATCGGATCGCCTTTCAGCTCCACTTCCACTTCTTTGGCGAAGTCGATGATGTACTGTTTAAAGACGTGGGCCTGTGCCTTACTGGCGGAAAGGAAAATCTGGTTACGTCCGGTAAGCAGGGCGTCAATCAGGGCTTCACGGGCAAAGTAAAAGGTCGCGCCGATCTGGCGTGACTTCAGCAGGTTGCGGATGCGGTTGGTTTTTCCGGCTTCCCACCAGTGGCGCTGGTAGTTGAACATGGAGGAATGGAAGATTTCTTCCAGCTTCGCAATCTGTTCATCGGTGAAAACGTTCTTTTCCGGCTGACGACGCGGGCCTTTGTTGCGGTTGGCGACGTTAGGGTTTAAGTCGGCTTCGTTGCCGCCATTGTTAAACTTGCCGATCCGCGCGTGGCGCTCCGACTGGCGCGCCAGCAGGTCAATCTCTTTGAAATCTTTCCCTTCTTTGTGCTCCTTCATGATGAGCTGGCAGTAGCGTGCGGCGGTGGTGAGCTGCATCTGATCCAGCGGCCCATAGTCACCCCACTTGTCGCGTTTCTTCCAGCTGTGAACGGTTGCAACTTTCTCGCCCAGCATTTCAGCAATGCGGGCTACGCGATATCCCTGAAAGTACAGCAGCATGGCCTGCCGACGGGGATCGAGATCTGCGGATGTCAGTGTGGTGTTCATGGCACAAACCTACAGCCTTGAATGAAGGCTTTCTCCGCCTGCGGTTTGTGTGGTTGTCGGTACAAATACCGCGCATTGTTTCACTGCCCTCATCACCGCAACCATAAGGCTCCAGTAAGTTTTTTCTAACGGAGCACGGCTCATGACAGTGAAAGCAAAGCGTTTTCGCATCGGGGTGGAAGGTGCCACCACCGACGGACGCGAAATCCAGCGTGAATGGCTGGAACAGATGGCAGCCAGCTACAACCCGGCAGTGTATACCGCGCTGATTAATCTTGAGCACATCAAGTCTTATCTGCCGGACAGCACCTTTAACCGCTACGGCAAGGTAACGGCGCTGTTTGCTGAAGAAATCACGGAAGGTCCGCTGGCAGGCAAGATGGCGCTGTATGCCGACGTTGAGCCAACGGAGTCCCTGGTGGAGCTGGTGAAAAAAGGCCAGAAATTATTCACTTCTATGGAAGTCAGCCCGAAGTTCGCTGATACGGGTAAAGCCTACCTGGTTGGCCTGGCTGCCACTGATGATCCAGCCAGTCTGGGTACGGAAATGCTGACATTCAGCGCCAGTGCAGCCCATAACCCGCTGGCAAACCGCAAGCAGAATCCCGCCAATCTCTTTACCGCCGCAGAGGAAACGGTGATCGAACTGGAAGAAATCCAGGAGGACAAGCCGTCCCTGTTTGCCCGCGTCACGGCGCTGTTCACCAAAAAAGAGCAGTCCGACGATGCCCGGTTCTCTGATGTGCATAAGGCCGTGGAGCTGGTCGCCACTGAGCAGCAAAACCTGAGCGCACGCACCGAAAAATCCCTGTCTGAGCAGGAAGAACGCCTGTCTGAGCTGGAGACAGCCCTGCAGGCACAACAGGCCGCCTTTAACGAACTGGTGGACAAGCTGAGCCATGAGGACTGCCGCCAGGACTACCGCCAGCGTGCAACAGGCGGTAACGCCCCCGCTGACACTCTGACCAATTGCTGATGGAGCATAAAACCCGATGAAGAAGAATACCCGCTTTGCTTTTAACGCTTACCTGCAGCAGCTGGCGCGTCTGAACGGTGTGGCAGTTGAAGAACTGTCCAGCAAGTTCACCGTGGAGCCGTCTGTACAGCAGACGCTGGAAGACCAGATCCAGCAGTCCGCCGCTTTCCTGACGCTGATTAACGTCACGCCAGTGACTGAGCAGTCCGGTCAGCTGCTGGGGCTGGGTGTTGGCAGCACCATTGCCGGAACCACTGACACCACCGCGAAAGAGCGTGAACCTGTCGATCCGACGCTGATGGTCGATGTGGAATACAAATGCGAACAGACCAACTTTGACACGGTGCTGACCTACGCGAAGCTGGACCTGTGGGCGAAGTTTCAGGATTTCCAGGTGCGTATCCGTAACGCCATCGTGAAACGTCAGGCACTGGACCGCATCATGATCGGCTTTAACGGCGTGAAGCGTGCGAAAACCTCCAACCGTAGCGAAAACCCGCTGCTGCAGGATGTGAACAAAGGCTGGCTGCAGAAAATCCGTGAGGATGCACCGGATCACGTCATGGGCAGCACCACCACGGGCGGTGAAACCACACCGGGTGCGGTGAAAGTCGGTAAAGGTGGCGAATATGCCAACCTGGACGCCGTGGTGATGGATGCCGTTAATGAGCTTATCGACGTGGTCTACCAGGACGATGACGATCTGGTGGTGATTTGCGGTCGTGAACTGCTGTCTGACAAGTATTTCCCGCTGGTCAACAAAGAGCAGGAAAACAGTGAAAAACTGGCAGCCGAGATGATTATCAGTCAGAAACGCATGGGCGGTCTGCAGGCCGTGCGTGCGCCGTTCTTCCCGCCGAATGCGCTGCTGATCACCCGTCTGGATAACCTGTCCATCTACTGGCAGGAAGACACCCGCCGCCGTTCAGTTATCGACAACCCGAAACGTGACCGGATTGAAAACTTTGAATCTGTTAACGAAGCCTATGTGGTTGAGGACTACCGCTGCGCCGCACTGGTGGAAAACATCCAGATTGGCGATTTCAGCGCCGCCGCAGCAGAAGCCGGAGCGTAACCTATGAGCCTGAGTCCCGCACGGCAGCATCGCCTGCGCGTTCAGGCTGAACAGGCCGCCCGTGAAGGCGGCAGTGTTCGCCACGCGTCGGGCTATGACCTGATGCTGCTGCAACTGGCGGAAGACCGCCGCCGTCTCAAGGGCGTTCAGTCCACGGTGAAAAAAGCGGAAATAAAGGTGGAGCTGCTGCCGAAATATGCCGCCTGGGCGGAGGGCGTCCTGGCTGCCGGAGGCGCTCAACAGGATGACGTGCTGATGTACGTGATGCTGTGGCGCATTGATGCCGGAGATTATGCCGGGGCGCTGGAGATCGGGCGTCATGCCCTGCGTCATGGCTGGGTGATGCCGCTGGGTAACCGCAACGTGCAGACCGTGCTGGCAGAGGAAATGGCAGATGCAGCCCAGAGCGCAATGCTTGCCGCCACCGGCTTTGATGCCGATCTGTTGCTGCAGACGCTTGAGCTGACAGACGGTCTGGATATGCCGGACCAGTCACGGGCGCGTCTGCATAAAGCGATTGGCGCTGTCCTGAGTGAAAGCAATCCGGCTTCCGCCCTTAATCATCTCAACCATGCGTTACAGCTCGATCCCCGCTGTGGCGTGAAAAAAGACAAACAGCAGCTGGAGCGCAGACTGCGCAATGACAGCCGCTGACAGAACGTGCACCCGCGCACGGGCGGCACGGGGTGGCGAAAGGCACCGCCACATCAAAACCCCGTCCACCGCCCTCTATTTCAGGAGAAAGCAGCATGAAGTTTGTTGCGCCAGAACAGGCACCGGAACAGGCGGAAATCATCAGAAATACGCCGTTCTGGCCTGATGTGGACCTGTCGGAGTTTCGCAGCGTGATGCGCACTGACGGCACGGTGACGCAGCCGCGTTTAAAGCAGGTTGCGCTGTCGGCAATTTCGGAGGTCAACGCAGAGCTGTACGAGTTTCGCAGACGCCAGCAGATGCTGGGGTATGCCTCGCTGGCAGAGGTTCCGGCAGAACAGCTGGACGGGAAAAGTGAGCGCATTCAGCACTATTTCAACGCGGTTTACTGCTGGGCACGCGCCATGCTCAACGAACGATACCAGGACTATGACGCCACGGCATCCGGTGTGAAGCGCGGCGAAGAACTGGCAGAAGCCAGCGGTGATTTGTGGCGTGACGCCCGCTGGGCCGTCAGCCGGGTGCAGGATGCGCCGCACTGCACAGTGGAGCTTATCTGATGAAAGTACGTGCGCATCAGTATGACACGGTGGACGCGCTTTGCTGGCGTCATTACGGGCGTACACAGGGTGTCACGGAGCAGGTACTGAAGGCAAATCCGGGGCTTGCCGAACACGGCCCCTTTTTACCTCACGGGCTGCAGGTGGAGCTGCCGGACATTCCGACCACCACCACCGTGCAGACCGTCCAGCTATGGGACTGAATTATGACGCTTGAGCGAATCAGCGCCTTTATCACGTATTGCATCGCCGTCGTGCTGGCCTGGCTGGGCGATTTGTCCATCAAGGATGCCTCAACGCTGGGGGGCCTGATGATTGGTGTGCTGATGCTGGCTATCAACTGGTACTACAAACACAAAGCCTACCAGCTTCTGCGCGACGGGCAGATCTCGCGGGAGGATTATGAATCCATTAATCGTTAAACGCTGTCTTGTCGGGGCCGTGCTGGCTATTGCTGCCACGCTGCCGGGTTTTCAGCAGCTTCACACCTCCGTGGAGGGGCTGAAACTGATTGCCGATTACGAAGGCTGTCGTCTGCAGCCGTATCAGTGCAGCGCGGGTGTCTGGACCGACGGCATTGGTAATACGTCGGGCGTCATTCCCGGCAAAACCATTACGGAACGACAGGCAGCAGAAGGGCTGATCTCCAACGTGCTACGTGTGGAGCGGGTGCTGGAAAGGTGTGTGAAGCAACAGCCGCCGCAGAAGGTGTATGACGCGGTGGTGTCGTTTGCCTTCAACGTGGGAACGGACAATGCCTGCAGTTCCACGCTGGTGAAATTGCTCAACCAGCGGCGCTGGGCGGATGCGTGCCGACAGTTGCCGCGCTGGGTTTATGTTAAAGGTGTGTTTAATCAGGGGCTGGATAACCGCCGTGCGCGGGAGATGGCCTGGTGCCTTAAAGGCGCTGGACTATGACGCGTGCGCTGGCAGTAGTGGTGGCACTGGCACTCGTTGCGCTGGGCTGGCAGTCGTGGCGGCTTAACAGCGCCAGCCACACCATCGAAACGCAGCGCGCGGCGCTGAAAAGTAAAGCGCAGGAACTGACGAAGAAAAACAGCCAGCTGATCGGTCTATCCATTCTGGCTGAAACCAACAACCGGGAGCAGGCGCGGCTCTACGCCGAAGCAGAACAGACCAGTGCACTGCTGAGACAACGACAACGCCGGATCGAGGAACTGAAACGTGAGAACGAGGATTTACACCGCTGGGCTGATACTCCTTTGCCTGCTGACATTATCCGGCTGCGGGAACGTCCGGCACTTACCGGAGGTGCAGCTTACCGTCAGTGGTTGTCCGCGAGTGACGCCGTGTCGGCTGGAGCAGGCAGCGCCGCGCACTAACGGTGATCTGAACGCATTGCTGGATGAAACGGAGGCCGCCTGGGCGGTCTGTGCAGACAAAGTGGACATGATTATTGCGTGTCAGGAGCGAAACAGTGAACAAACCACAGTCCCTGCGCCACGCCCTCAATAAAGCAGTGCCTTATGTCCGCAATAACCCGGACAAACTGCATCTGTTTGTGGATAACGGTTCGCTGGTTGCCACGGGGGCCAGCTCCATGTCATGGGAGTACCGCTATACCCTGAACGTGGTGATAGAGGATTTCAGCGGCGACCAAAATTTGCTGATGGCCCCGGTTTTACTGTGGCTGCGGGATAACCAGCCCGATGCCATCAATAACCCGGCGTTACGGGAAAAGCTATTCACCTTTGAGGTGGATATTCTGCGCAACGATGTCTGTGATATCAGCCTTAACCTGCAACTGACGGAACGTGTGCTGGTCAGCACTAACGGCAGTGTGTCGAGCGTTGAAGCTATAGCGGAACCTGATGAACCTGAAGAAATGTGGACGGTGAAACGTGGCTGAACTGCAGAAAGTGGACGACTGGCTGAGTGCCTTGCTGGCGAATCTGGAACCAGCCGCCAGAAGCCGCATGATGCGCCAGCTGGCGCAGGAACTGCGCCGGACACAGCAGCAGAATATCAGGATGCAACGCAATCCTGATGGCAGCAGCTATGAACCGAGGCGAGTAACAGCACGCAGTAAAAAAGGCCGCATCAAACGGCAGATGTTTACAAAACTTCGCACCACAAAATACCTGAAAACCGCCGCCAGCGCGGATTCTGCCAGCGTACAGTTTGAAGGTAAGGTGCAGCGCATTGCCCGCGTTCACCATTACGGCCTGCGTGATCGCGTCAGTCGAAAAGGACCGGAGGTCCGTTATGCAGAGCGTCGTTTGTTAGGCATTGCTGAAAAAGAACAAAGTTTTATATTTTACACATTAATCAGTTGGTTACAGGAAAAGGGAAGGTTGCATAAGTGAGTTTATTTTACTTCAATGAAAATATAAAATCTGCTATATATAAAAGCATTTGTTATAATGATATGATTTTCTTAAGGATAGGATGTTATGCGCCCCAAAATTGGTGATTTTGAATTTGGTGAGGTTTATGGAGAGAATGAGGTATTATTTCTCGATAATTACTCGAAATATTTTTATGATATAAATAATTCATTAAGTAAACTTGATAGAAAAAATAAAATGCTCGTAATTGGCAGGAAGGGGACGGGTAAGACATTGCTTGTTAATGTCTACTGTAACGCCAAGCGAAAAAATAATTATATTGCAGTTGTGGAATCATTAAAAGATTTTGTTTTTCATGAACTTACTCACTTTCAGGGGCAGGATGTGTCTTCCACAAAATATGTACCAATTTTCAAGTGGATGATATTGGTCAATCTTGCTAAGAATATTGTAAGTAATAAAAAAGGATTTAGTGAGGATAAAATAGTTCATTTGGAAAGTTTTTTACGTTCTTTTGGCCATGTCGCGGGCGAGTTAAGGCCTGAGCAAACAGTTGAAATAACTAGGGAGTACCAAACGTCGGGTGAGGTTGGTATCGGATTTAGATTCCCAGTATTACGTGGTGAAGCCAAAGCAAAAGGTGGTGAGGTCGAGAAAACAAAAGAAACAAAAAAGAATTATTTGGAATGTATGGAATCTTTGCAGTGTTTTATTGTTGACATGCTAAAAGAGAGTAATAAAAAAATATATGTATTTTATGATGAGTTAGATGATAAGTTTGATGCAACAGTTGAATATAAAAATGCAATGATAAGTTTTTTAAATGCTGTTGTGTCAATTAATAAAACTCTAATGCAAAATAAAATAGATGCTAAAATTGGTGCAGTTATTCGTCATGATATAATAAATACTTTTTCATCGCCGAATATTAATAAAATCATTGAAGATAACTCTGTTACACTTGATTGGTGTTCTGCTGGAGAGCGAGCAAGTGATTCTGAGATTTTTGATATGATTGCTTTTAAGATCAAAAACTCCACTGATTATTATAATGATTTAAATGGTTCTAATTTGTTCGGGAAAATTTTCACTGAGAGAGTTGCAGGTGAGCATAGCTCTATTTATATTTTACATAGAACTCTAGGTCGCCCAAGAGATGCCGTTAGGATGCTAACTTATATTCAAGATGAATATGGAGAAAATACTGAAAGATTTGAAAGTTCCATGTTTACAAAGATTTCTAAAAAATACTCATCTTATCTTTTACGTGAAATTAGATCTGAGCTTGCGGGACATTTAAGTGATTCAGAAATAGATGACAGTTTTTCTCTTTTACGTTCAGTAAAAAAAAGAGGTTTCACTCCACATTTAATCAAGGAAAAATTTGAAGAATTGAAGTTAGGAGATGGTACATTAACGCTTAATAAAATACTGAGTTGTTTATTTAAAGTCGGTGCTATCGGGAATGTACTCAGGAGATCTAAAACAGATGGCGGAGATGTTTATTTGTGGTCATTTAATGATGAAGATTTAGAAATGGACCCAACGTTGAATTTTGAAATACACTGTGGTTTGTGGGATGCACTAGGAATTATCAAGCCTAAACTTAGGCAATAATAAAAACGCCCTTTAATAGGGCGTTTTTATTTAAAGTTGTCATTCTTTCTTTAAATTATCATTGTGCCAAATCTCTTACAATTCTAAATAGATGAATTAGTCTTTGTTCTGTTTGATAATTTGGAAATGAATACACAACTGACCGAAATCATGCGCCTTATCACCAATCTGATCCGCACTGGTGTAGTCACCGAAGTGGACCGGGAAAACTGGCTTTGCCGGGTGAAAACGGGCGACCTTGAAACCAACTGGATTAACTGGCTGACGCTGCGTGCCGGGAATGCCCGCACATGGTGGAAACCATCGGAAGGTGAGCAGGTGGTGCTGCTGAGTCTGGGCGGAAATCTTGAAACCGCGTTTGCGCTGCCCGCCATCTATTCGAATCAGTTCGCACCACCGTCGAAGTCGGCGGACGCCTGCGTGACAGAACATCCTGACGGTGGCTGGTTTGAATACGAACCCGCCACCGGGCGCTGGTATGTCAGGGGCATCAAATCCATGGTCATTGAGGCTGTCGACAACATCACCATGAAAACCAGTGAGTTTGTACTGGAGGCTGACCGCACGCGCATTAACAGCGAAGTGGTGATCAATGGTGGCGTTACCCAGGGCGGCGGAGCGATGAGTTCTAACGGGATTGTGGTTGATGCGCATCAGCATACAGGCGTCCTGAAAGGCGGCGACACAACCGGAGGTCCGGTATGACGCTTTATAGCGGGATGAACAATACCAGCGGCAAAGCCATTACTGATATTGACCATCTGCGCCAGTCGGTGCGGGACATTCTGCTGACACCGCAGGGTAGCCGTATTGCCCGTCGTGAATATGGTTCCCTGCTGTCGACACTGATAGACCAGCCACAAAATCCGGCATTACGCCTGCAGGTCATGTCGGCAGTGTATGTGGCGCTGAGTCGCTGGGAGCCACGGCTGACGCTGGATTCCATCACCATCAACAGCAATTTTGACGGTTCAATGGTGGTGGAGCTGACCGGGCGGCGTAATAACGGTGTGCCTGTTTCCCTTTCCGTATCAACAGGAGCAGAGAATGGCAGTGATTGACCTTTCGCAGTTGCCTGCGCCGCAGATTGTGGATGTGCCGGACTTTGAGACGCTGCTTGCCGAACGCAAGGCCGAATTTGTTGCGCTTCATCCGAAAGATGAGCAGGAAGCAGTGATCCGCACGCTGGAACTGGAATCTGAACCCGTCACCAAATTGCTGCAGGAGAACGCTTATCGTGAGTTGCTTCTGCGCCAGCGCATTAACGAAGCCGCGCAGGCGGTGATGGCGGCTTATGCCATAGGGAGTGATCTGGACCAGCTCGCTGCCAATTACAATGTGAAACGCCTGACGGTGACGCCTGCTGATAATGACGCTGTGCCGCCCGTTGCAGCTGTGATGGAAAGCGATGAAGCGTTACGCCTGCGTGTGCCTGCAGCCTTTGAAGGGCTTTCAGTTGCGGGGCCAACTGCAGCTTATGAATTTCATGCCCGAAGCGCCGACGGTCGGGTGGCGGATGCCAGTGCAACCAGTCCGGCACCTGCAGAGGTGGTACTGACTGTCCTGAGCCGTGAAGGCGACGGAACAGCAGAAAAAGACTTGCTGGATGTGGTGGAGAAAGCCCTGAACAGTGAGAACGTCCGCCCGGTGGCTGACCGTCTGACGGTTCGCAGCGCAGAAATCATCCCGTACCGTGTGGAAGCCACCATTTTTCTTTATCCGGGACCGGAAGCAGAGCCGGTAATGGCAGCGGCAAAAGTCAGCCTGCAGAGGTACATCGCCAGTCAGACGCGGCTCGGTCGGGATATTCGCCGTAGTGCTATTTTTGCCGCGCTGCATGTTGAGGGTGTTCAACGTGTGGAACTGGCTTCTCCGCTGGCGGATGTGGTTCTGAACAAAACGCAGGCGGCATCATGTACGCAGTGGAGCGTGACCAACGGAGGAACGGATGAATAGTCTGCTGCCACCGGGTTCAACTTCACTGGAGCGACGACTGGCGCAAACCTGCAGTGGGATTTCTGATCTGCAGGTGCCGCTGCGTGACTTGTGGAATCCGGCAACCTGTCCGGTCAGTTTCCTGCCTTATCTCGCCTGGGCGTTCTCTGTGGATCGCTGGGATGAGGGCTGGACAGAAAGCGTCAAGCGCCAGGTGGTGAAGGATGCTTTTTATATTCATCAGCATAAAGGGACCACCAGTGCCGTGCGGCGGGTGGTGGAGCCGTTCGGCTTTCTGATCCGTATTATTGAGTGGTGGCAGACCGGAGAAACACCAGGCACGTTTCGCCTGGATATCGGCGTGCAGGACCAGGGCATCACTGAAGATACCTATCTGGAACTTGAGCGGCTGATAAGCGATGCCAAACCATGTAGCCGTCACATGATCGGCATGTCCATCAATCTGCAGACCAGCGGTCCGCATTGGGTGGGGGCCGCCAGCTATCTTGGCGAAGAAATCACGATCTATCCGTATATCAACGAAACAATTATTTCTGGCGGCACCGCGCATGAAGGCGGGGCGGTCCATGTTATTGACACAATGAGAGTGAATCCATGAGCACAAAATTTTATACCCTGCTGACGGATATTGGCGCGGCGAAACTTGCCAGCGCCGCCGCGCTCGGTGTGCCGCTAAAAATTACCCATATGGCGGTCGGCGATGGCGGCGGAGTATTGCCAACGCCAGACTCAAAGCAGACTGCACTGGTAAATGAGAAACGCCGGGCTGCGCTGAATATGCTCTATATCGACCCGCAGAACAGCAGTCAGATTATTGCCGAACAGGTGATCCCTGAAAACGAGGGCGGTTGGTGGATACGTGAAGTGGGCTTGTTTGATGAGTCCGGGGCATTGATTGCCGTGGGCAACTGCCCGGAAAGCTATAAGCCGCAACTGGCTGAAGGTAGCGGGCGCACTCAGACCGTGCGCATGGTGCTGATTACCAGCAGCACGGACAATATCACCCTGAAAATCGACCCTGCTGTAGTGCTGGCAACCCGCAAGTATGTGGATGACAAGGCACTTGAGCTGAAGGTATACGCGGATGATCAGATGGCAAAACATCTTGCCGCACCGGACCCGCATTCACAGTATGCACCCAAAGAAAGTCCGACGTTTACCGGGACACCCAAAGCGCCAACGCCAGCAGCAGGGAATAACACCACGCAGATTGCGACCACCGAGTTTGTTCAGGCGGCTCTGACGGCTCTTATTAATGGTGCGCCAGCCACGCTGGACACGCTGAAAGAAATAGCCGCAGCCATTAACAATGATCCGAAATTCAGTACCACCATTAACAATGCGCTGGCACTGAAAGCGCCGCTGTCGAGTCCGGCACTAACCGGAACGCCAACAGCCCCCACGGCGGCGCAGTCGGTCAACAATACACAGATTGCCACTACGGCTTTTGTGAAATCGGCGATTGCGGCAATGGTGGGTTCTGCACCTGCGGAACTGGATACACTGAACGAACTGGCGGCGGCGCTGGGGAATGACCCGAACTTTGCCACGACAATGCTTAATGCGCTGGCAGGTAAACAACCGTTGGACAATACGCTGACTAATTTGAGTGGAAAGGATGTGACTGGTCTTCTCGCATACCTTGGTTTAGGGGAATTGTCTGCTGCTGGGGTTAGCGGTGGCGCTGCATCTGCTTCAGGATACATCACCATTCCGATGATTATCAGTGGAGCACGGCGGGTCTTATACATTCAATGGGGAGGATTTACTGGAGCTACAGGTAGCTCCGGCTCTGACGGGGTATATGAAACCTCAAATATCACCGTCACCTGGCCAGTTGCTTTCCCCAATGCGGTTTTCCAGGTGATAACAGGCGGTTCATCTGATGTTAGTGGTGTCGGGCAGCAAGAGATGGCATGGAGTCTGGGCAAGACAAAAACTTATGGGATTTTTGGTTTTCAATGCCGTACCCCAAACGTATCGATGAATGGCTCATATCTTGCAATTGGCTATTAAATGAGGGCATTAAATGAGATTTTCAGTTAGCACCCAATCATTCTACGATGATAATTATGAGGAAAACGCAATAGTCGACGATTTACCCTCAGATGTTCAGGCGATAGATAATGAGCAATATGCCCGTTTTTTTAATGCAATAAATAGTGACCGGGTGGTTTATCTGGTTGCCGATAAATACAACATTTCTCAACCGCGCCCTGATAAATACCATTCATGGGATGCAGCTGGCAATACCTGGGTTATGACAGATGCAGCCGTAACGCGAAAGTCGGCAGATCTAATAGCTGATGCTGAGCTACGGAGATCTACGTTGTTATCCGAAGCAGGTACCGCGATATCTCCGCTGCAGGATGCTGTTGAACTGGATATGGCAACAGACGAAGAAAAGAGCCGCTATGATGCCTGGCGAAAATACCGCGTATTGCTGATGCGGGTGGATACATCGCTGGCACCTGATATTAACTGGCCTGAGCCGCCCAAAGATTAATCCCGTCCCCGCACCTGCGGGGATTTTTCTGTCCTTTCCATTGTGTCATTCCCCACACATAGCCCGGCGCGTGCGGCGCGCGCTTATTAACCAGAACATAGGCACACCCCCTGTAAATTGGAGAGACTGCCTTATGGCCCAGGATTACCACCACGGGGTGCGCGTTGTTGAAGTCAACGATGGCACCCGATCCATTACCACGGTGAGCACCGCTATCGTGGGCATGGTCTGCACCGGCGATGATGCTGATGCGTCCATGTTTCCGCTCAATAAGCCGGTCCTGCTGACCGATGTGCTGACCGCCAGCGGTAAGGCGGGCGAGTCCGGCACACTGGCTCGTTCGCTGGATGCCATCGCTGACCAGGCAAAACCCGTGACCGTTGTTGTGCGTGTGCCGCAGGGTGAAACGGAAGAAGAAACCACAACTAATATCATCGGCGCAGTGACTGATGAAGGTAAAAAAACAGGCATGAAAGCTCTGTTATCTGCCCAGTCACAGCTCGGCGTTAAACCGCGCATTCTCGGCGTGCCAGGCCACGATAACAAAGCCGTTGCGACTGAGTTGCTGAGCGTGGCGCAAAGCCTGCGTGGGTTTGCTTACCTGTCAGCGTATGGCTGCAAGACAGTGCAGGAGGCGATCACTTACCGTGAAAACTTCAGTCAGCGTGAAGGAATGCTGATCTGGCCCGACTTTACTGGCTGGGACACGGTGCTGAATGCCGAAGCAACGGCTTATGCCACCGCCCGTGCGCTTGGTCTGCGCGCTAAAATTGACGAGCAGACCGGATGGCACAAAAGCCTGTCCAACGTGGGCGTTAACGGTGTCACCGGAATTTCTGCTGATGTGTTCTGGGATCTGCAGGACACGGCAACAGATGCGGGACTGCTGAACCAGAACGACGTCACCACCCTTATCCGCAAAGACGGTTTCCGCTTCTGGGGTTCCCGCTGCCTGAGTGATGACCCGCTCTTTGCCTTCGAAAACTACACCCGCACGGCGCAGGTACTTATGGACACAATGGCAGAAGCGCATATGTGGGCGGTGGACAAACCGCTGAACCCGTCGCTGGCCCGCGACATTATCGAAGGTATCCGCGCCAAAATGCGCAGCCTGGTCAGTCAGGGCTATCTCATTGGTGGTGATTGCTGGCTGGATGAGTCGGTGAACGACAAAGATACTCTGAAAGCCGGGAAGCTCACCATCGACTACGACTACACGCCAGTGCCGCCACTTGAAAACCTGATGCTGCGTCAGCGCATCACCGATCAGTACCTGGTGAATTTCTCCAGCCAGGTCAGCGCGTAAGGGGATAACATGGCTTTACCACGCAAATTAAAACACCTGAACCTGTTTAACGACGGGAACAACTGGCAGGGGATCGTTGAGTCGCTGACGCTGCCGAAATTCACCCGCAAATATGAGAAGTATCGCGGCGGCGGAATGCCGGGGGCGGTGGATGTGGATCTGGGGCTTGATGACAGTGCTCTGGACACAGAATTTTCCATTGGTGGTACTGAACTGCTGCTGTTTAAGCAGATGGGCAAATCCACGGTGGATGGCATCCAACTGCGCTTTACCGGCTCTATCCAGCGTGACGATACCGGGGAAGTGCAGGCCGTGGAGCTTGTCGTGCGTGGGCGTCACAAAGAAGTGGATTCCGGCGAGTGGAAGACGGGCGAAAGCAACACCACCAAAGTGACCAGTACCAACAGCTACGCGAAGCTGACCATCAATGGTGAGGTGCTCTATGAAGTGGACCTTATCAACATGGTGGAAATTGTGGACGGTGTGGACCTGATGGAAGCGCACCGCAACGCCCTCGGCCTCTGATGTATCTGAACGGCGCGGAATGCCGCGCCAGGACCCAATTTACAGGACAGCAAAATGAGCGATAAGCAGACTGAAAAGACCATTCAACTGGATACCCCCATCAAGCGTGGTAAAACTGAAATCACCGAAATTGTGCTGCGTAAACCGCAGTCCGGTGCGCTGCGCGGTACACGCCTGCAGGCCATTATGGATATGGATGTGAACGCGATGATGACCGTGATCCCCCGCATCTCCAGCCCGGCACTGACCGCACAGGAAATTGCAGAGATGGACCCGGCAGATCTCACTGCCATGTCGGTTGAGGTTGTCACTTTTTTGTTGAAGAAGTCGGTGCTTGCCGGTTTACCGACAGCCTGACGGTTGACGATCTGGTGGCAGATATCGCCACCATTTTTCACTGGCCGCCATCCGTTACTGACGTTATGCCGCTGACAGAAGTGCTGGAATGGCGGTATAAAGCGATTCAGAGAAGCGGGGCCAACGATGAGTGATAATAACCTGCGCCTGCAGGTCATTCTTAATGCGGTTGACAAACTCACCCGCCCATTCCGTGCTGCACAGGCCAGTTCGAAAGAGCTGGCTGGCGCAATCAGAAACTCCCGTGACGCATTAAAGCAACTCAATCAGGCGGGTAACAGCCTGGAAAAATTTCGCAAGCTGCAGGCCGATAACAAAAGGTTAGGCGACAGGCTGAACTATGCCAGACAGAAGGCAAATTTGCTTAGTTCTGAGCTGGAAGCGATGGAACAACCATCACAACGGCACCTTGTGGCTTTAGGTCGGCAAACGCTGGCAGTCCAACGCCTGGAAGAACAACAAAAATATTTGCAGAAGCAAACGGCGCTTGTGCGTGCAGAACTGTACCGGGCGGGAATTTCTGCGAACGATGATGCGGGAGCAACTGCCCGTTTAGCCCGTGAAACATCACGTTATAACCAGGAATTGTCGAAACAGGAGGCGCGGCTGAAGCGACTGGGGGAAGCTCAGCGCAGGATGAATGCGGCGCGTGCCAGTTATGCCCGTTCGCTGGAGGTGCGTGATCGTATTGCAGGAGCCGGAGCCACCACCACGGCTGCAGGGCTGGCAATGGGGACACCAGTGATGGCGGCAGTAAAAAGCTATACCAGCATGGAAGATGCCATGAAAGGTGTGGCAAAGCAGGTCAATGGTCTGCGTGACGATAATGGCAACCGCACTGCACGTTTTTATGAAATGCAGGATGCCATCAAGGCTGCCAGCGAACAGTTGCCGATGGAAAACGGTGCGGTTGACTTCGCTGCACTGGTTGAAGGTGGTGCGCGCATGAACGTCGCAAACCCTGACGACAGCTGGGAAGACCAGAAACGTGACCTGCTGGCCTTCGCCAGTACGGCGGCAAAGGCGGCAACAGCCTTTGAGCTGCCAGCGGATGAACTGTCAGAAAGTCTGGGGAAAATCGCCCAGCTCTACAAAATACCTACCCGCAATATTGAACAGCTCGGTGATGCGCTGAACTATCTGGATGATAACGCCATGTCGAAAGGGGCGGACATCATCGATGTGATGCAACGTCTGGGCGGTGTGGCTGACCGTCTGGATTATCGTAAAGCGGCGGCGCTGGGTTCCACCTTCCTGACTCTGGGGGCTGCGCCGGAGGTTGCAGCCAGTGCAGCAAACGCGATGGTGCGTGAATTGTCCATTGCCACCATGCAAAGCAAGAGTTTCTTTGAAGGGATGAATCTGCTGAAACTCAATCCTGAAGTGATTGAAAAGCAGATGACGAAGGATGCGATGGGAACTATCCAGCGTGTGCTGGAGAAGGTGAACGCACTGCCGCAGGACAAGCGTCTGTCTGCCATGACCATGTTGTTTGGTAAAGAGTTTGGTGATGACGCGGCGAAACTGGCAAACAACCTGCCGGAACTACAGCGCCAGCTAAAACTGACAGCGGGCAATGATGCGCTCGGTTCCATGCAGAAAGAATCCGACATCAACAAGGACTCACTTTCTGCTCAGTGGTTGCTGGTTAAAACCGGAGCGCAGAATACCTTCAGCAGCCTGGGCGAAACGCTGCGCCAGCCGCTGATGGATATTCTGTACACGGTGAAAAGCGTTACGGGAGCGTTGCGTCGCTGGGTGGAAGCTAACCCGGAACTGACGGGCACACTGATGAAAGTAGCGGCTGTGGTGGCTGCCGTTACCGTGGGCCTCGGCACCTTAGCGGTGGCGCTGGCTGCAGTGCTGGGGCCGCTGGCAGTGATCCGTCTGGGGTTCTCTGTGCTGGGTATCAAAACGTTACCTTCCGTTACGGCAGCAGTAACACGAACCAGCAGCGTGTTGTCCTGGCTGGCTGGCGCACCACTGGCACTGCTGCGACGCGGGCTTGCTTCATCGGGCAACGCAGCGGGTTTACTTACTGCGCCGTTGTCGTCTTTGCGTCGCACGGCATTACTGACGGGAAATGTCCTGAAAACTGTAGCTGGTGCGCCGGTTGCACTGTTCCGGTCTGGATTATCCGGTTTACGTGCTGTTGCTGTGATGTTTATGAATCCACTGGCAGCACTACGCGGCGGGCTGGCTGCCGCAGGCGCGGTGCTGCGAGTGCTGGCATCCGGCCCGCTGGCGATGCTGCGCGTTGCTCTGTATGCCATATCTGGTCTGTTAGGTGCTCTGCTCAGTCCGATAGGTCTTGTGGTTACTGCACTGGCAGGCGTGGCGCTGGTTGTCTGGAAATACTGGCAACCCATCACCGCATTTCTCGGTGGCGTGGTGGAAGGATTCAAAGCGGCGGCAGGTCCCATCAGTGCTGCATTCGAACCACTTAAGCCTGTGTTCCAGTGGATTGGCGACAAAGTGCAGGCGCTGTGGGGCTGGTTTACTGATCTGCTGACGCCCGTTAAGTCGACCTCTGCCGAACTGCAGAGTGCAGCGGCAATGGGGCGGAGATTCGGGGAGGCACTGGCGGAAGGGCTGAATATGGTCATGCATCCGCTGGACTCCCTGAAATCTGGCGTTTCATGGTTGCTGGAGAAACTCGGCATTGTCAGTAAAGAGGCTGCAAAGGCGAAACTGCCGGAAAGAGTGACGCGTCAGCAACCTGCGACGGTGAATGCAGACGGTAAAGTGATGATGCCATCGGGTGGTTTTCCGTCATGGGGATATGGCTTTGCGGGGATGTATGACAGCGGCGGCTATATCCCGCGCGGGCAGTTTGGCATCGTCGGTGAAAACGGGCCGGAAATTGTTAACGGCCCGGCAAATGTGACCAGCCGGAGAAATACAGCTGCACTGGCTGCCGTTGTTGCCGGAATGATGGGTGTTGCTGCCGCGCCTGCAGAGCTTCCACCGTTGCATCCGTTGGCACTTCCCGCGAAAGGCGGCGAAGCGATGTTGAGTCGTGCAGCCACTGTGCCGCCCGTTCAACGGATTGAGGCACCGACGCAGATCATCATTCAGACGCAGCCAGGACAAAGTGCGCAGGATATTGCGCGGGAGGTGGCCCGCCAGCTTGATGAACGTGAACGCAGGCTGAAGGCAAAAGCCAGGAGTAACTACAGCGATCAGGGGGGATACGACGCATGATGATGGTGCTGGGATTATACGTGTTTATGCTGCGCACCGTGCCGTATCAGGAGCTGCAGTATCAGCGCAGCTGGCGACATGCGGCTAACAGCCGGGTTAACCGACGCCCGTCAACGCAGTTTCTGGGACCGGATAACGACATGCTGACGCTTTCTGGCGTTCTTATGCCGGAAATAACAGGCGGCAGGCTGTCGTTGTTGGCACTGGAGCAGATGGCAGAACAGGGGAAAGCATGGCCCCTGATTGAAGGCAGCGGCACGATTTACGGCATGTATGTGATTGAGGGACTGAATCAGACTAAAACGGAGTTTTTCCGCGACGGTATGCCGCGCAGGATTGAGTTCACCCTGTCGCTAAAACGCGTGGATGAATCCCTGTCCGATATGTTCGGTGATCTCAGTGCGCAACTGAATAATCTGCAGGGAACGGAAACATCTGCCTTAAGCGATATCAGTAAAACGGTGGGAGGGCTGCTGTCGTGAATTTCAGCTCTGAACTGCTTAACAAAGGCAACAAAACTCCGGCATTCAGCATCAGTATTGAAGGCAGGGATATCACCACTGTGCTGGACAACCGCCTGATGGGGCTGACGCTGACGGATAACCGGGGATTTGAAGCGGACCAGCTTGATCTGGAGCTGGACGACGCCGATGGAAAAATCGTGCTGCCGCGCCGTGGTGCGGTCATTACGCTGGCGCTGGGCTGGAAGGGGCAGCCGCTTTTCCCGAAAGGGGCATTCACGGTGGACGAGATTGAACACACTGGCGCACCGGACCGCCTGACTATCCGGGCGCGAAGTGCTGATTTTCGGGAAACCCTGAATACCCGCCGTGAAAAATCGTGGCATAACACCACCATCGGGGAAGTGGTGAAGGAAATAGCCGCGCGGCACAAGCTGAAGATGGCACTGGGTAAAGAGCTGTCGGATAAGCCCGTGGAGCATATAGACCAGACTAATGAGAGTGACGGCAGTTTTCTGATGCGACTGGCGCGACAGTACGGTGCCATCGCGTCGGTGAAAAATGGCAATCTGTTATTCATCCGGCAGGGGCAGGGCAAAAGCGCCACTGGTAAACCACTGCCAGTGATCACTATCACACGCAAGGACGGCGACAGTCATCGCTTTACCTTGGCAGATCGCGGAGCCTACACGGGCGTAATTGCCAGCTGGTTGCATACCCGTGAACCTGCGAAGAAAGAAAGCACCACGGTGAAGCGTAAGCGCAGAACTAAGAAGCAGAAGAAAGAGCCGGAAGCGAAGCAGGGCGATTACCTGGTGGGTACGGATGAAAACGTGCTGGTACTTAATCGCACTTATGCCAACCGGAGCAACGCCGAACGAGCGGCGAAAATGCAGTGGGAACGCCTGCAACGCGGCGTTGCGTCCTTCTCGCTACAACTGGCGGAAGGGCGGGCAGATCTCTACACGGAAATGCCAGTGAAAGTCAGTGGCTTTAAACAGCCGATAGATGATGCGGAATGGACTATTACCACCCTGACGCATACTGTCAGCCCGGATAACGGTTTTACGACCAGTCTGGAGCTTGACGTGAAGATTGATGATTTCGAAATGGAATGATTCTTCGCAATGGAGAACTTTTAAGTTTTCAAAATGGAATAATTCGGTATCATTATTGTGAATTTAGCAAAAATGGGGAGAACTCGAAAAATGATGATTTGCCCACTGTGTGGAAGTGCCGCCCATGCTCGCAGCAGTTTTCAGGTATCTTCATTGACCAAAGAGCGTTACAACCAGTGCCAGAACATTAACTGCAGCCATACTTTTGTTACCCATGAAACTTTTGTTCGTTCGATTGCAACACCAAAAGAGTCAAATCCGGTTCAGCCGCATCCTCATAAATTTAAACAGGTGGGTTTGCCGATTTAAATGGCGACATAACTACATGATTTAAAACTATACTTTTCTATAAGTTGAGGTTAAATTAACAATGCCTGACGTTAGCGGGGATTTATCCCCACACCGTAGATATGTAGTTTGTCGCTTTGCGACTGCGGACCGATTACCTGATTGCCATGTAATCGGACGCCGACTTGTTAAGCTTTCTGGGCTAACTGGTTGTTATTTTTTATTTAGTTAGGGCCATGCGCTTGCGCTAAGAGACGTCAGGTATCTATGGAGGAACAAGTTATGGATACAAACGAACTTGGCTTAGTTAAGGCGCGTGTTGAACTGATCACCGCTATGCTCAAATGCGCAACCGCGTTTGTTGGCTTAGTTGGTGCGGTTTACGCCGTTCTTAACATGGCCTTCAACTACAACAATTTAACTCATGACAATAGAAGTTCAAAGGTGGGAAGATAAATTTGAGATTAAGCCCGGGGTTTGGGTTTATGTCCCAAGCGTTGAGGCACGTAAAGTCGGAGGGAAGATACTTCAGGCTGTCAGAAACAAGTGGATTCCGCCACTCTATTTTTACCATCTAAGAACTGGTGGGCATCTTAAAGCTGCCAGATTACACTTAAAAAGTGATTTTTTTGCCGTTGTTGATATTAAACAATTTTTTCAGTCAACGAGCCGTAGTCGTATCACCCGTGATCTAAAGAGCTACTTCACCTATTCTCAAGCGCGGGAAATCTCAACATTTTCAACTGTAAGAAACTTGTCCCATAGTCCACATAAGCATGTCCTCCCTTTTGGTTTTGTTCAATCTCCAATACTTGCAACCCTCTGCTTAGATAAAAGTTATTTTGGTAGCTTACTACGCCGATTGAACAAACATCATGATCTCAAGCTAAGTGTGTTTATGGATGATGTGATCATCTCGTCAAACGATTTGGCCCAATTACAAGCGGCTTACGACGAAGCACTAGTGGCAATGCGTAAATCTGGTTATCAAGCCAACATGAGTAAAACTCAGGTACCATCGTCAAAGATTAGCGTGTTTAATTTAACTTTGAGTAAGGGAGTTATGAAAGTCACATCTCAGAAAATGAGTGACTTCCTGATTGATTTCTATTCAAGCAATTATGAGCCGCACAGAATAGGGGTCAAAAACTACGTCGAAGCTGTTAATCCAGGGCAAGCGAAACTCTTTAAGTTGTAATTGCGATCGCATGTAGTAGGAACTGGGCTTGACTGAATGCCTGCCGCCATTTTGCCGCCACTACCAAAGAAAAAGGGGCTACGCTTTCACGTAACCCCTTGATTTATTTGGTGGAGCTGGCGGGAGTTGAACCCGCGTCCGAAATTCCTACATCCTCGGCACTACATGCTTAGTCAGTCTTTACATTCGCTTGCCAGCTGCGGACAGACACGCCACTAACAAACTAGCCTGATTAGATTTAACGCTTCAACCCCAGGCAGGGCATCCACGCGATCTCTTTTGGGTTTGACCTCTCTTTGATCCCCGTCTTAAGAGCGGAAGCTAGGGAGAGAGGGCTCAGAGCAGGTTATTAAGCTGCTAAAGCGTAGTTTTCGTCGTTTGCGACTATTTTTTGCGGCTTTTTACGAGGCCAACCGCCCCTCGGCATGCACCTTGGGTTTCGCAAATCCCGTCGAATCCAGAATCAGCCCCAATGTGTAGGTCAAGTATAACAGATTTGTGAATGTCGTTACCAGCCCCATCACGCAGGATTATTTCAGCAGGGTGGACGAAAAAGCAGCATCAACAAGGATATAGCGTAAGGGCCAGCGAGAGCTGGCCCTCGGGGAGGGGAAATTAACGTCCGGCGTGCTTCATAATACGCGCCTTATCCAGCGCCCATTCACGATCTTTCAGGTCGGTACGCTTGTCGTGCTGTTTCTTACCTTTGGCGACGCCGATTTTCACTTTGCACCAGGCGTTCTTCCAGTACAGCGACAGGGCGACGACGGTGTAACCTTCGCGGTTAATGCGGCCGTACAGCGTGTCGAGTTCGCGCTGGTTGAGCAGCAGCTTACGGGTGCGCGTCGGGTCGCAGACATAGTGGGTGGAAGCCACGGCCATAGGCGTAAAGTTGGCGCCGAACAGGAAGGCCTCGCCATCCTTCAGGATGACATAGCTATCGCCGATGTTGGCTTTGCCTGCACGCAGGGATTTGACCTCCCAGCCCTGCAGGGCGAGACCAGCCTCGTATTCATCTTCGATAAAGTATTCGTGACGGGCGCGTTTATTCAGCGCAATGGTGGCTGATCCAGGTTTGTGGGCTTTTTTCTTAGTCATAATGTCCTGAAGTCATCGTCTTATACACAGTTACCTCGATCGCATCCTGCGAGGTGTACTGCGCATCTTAGCACGAGTTGCGGCACAGCGTTTTTTTTAGCAGCAGATAAATGATATTATTTGCACTGTGTTTAAATGTGGAACCTGCTATGCCTCAGATTAGCCGTACTGCGCTGGTGCCTTTCAGCGCGGAACAGATGTATCAACTGGTAAACGATGTGAAGTCCTATCCTGATTTTCTGCCAGGCTGCACCGGTAGCCGCGTGCTGGAATTGGGGCCGACGCAAATGACGGCGGCGGTTGATGTGTCCAAAGCCGGCATCAGTAAGACCTTCACCACACGCAATACACTGACCAGCAACCAGAGCATTTTGATGAGCCTGGTGGATGGCCCGTTCAAGAAGCTGATTGGCGGCTGGAAGTTTATTCCGCTGAGCCCCGAGGCCTGCAAAATCGAATTCCATCTCGATTTCGAGTTTACTAATAAACTGATTGAGATGGCTTTTGGCCGGATCTTCAAAGAGCTGGCCGCTAACATGGTGCAGGCGTTCACTTCGCGCGCCAAAGAGGTTTACAGTGCCGGCTAATATTCGTGTTGAAGTCGCCTACGCGCTGCCTGAAAAGCAGTATCTGCAGCGGGTCACCCTGGACGAGGGGGCGACGGTCGAGCAGGCGATTATCGCCAGCGGTCTGCTGGCGCTGCGTGATGACATCGATCTGGCGAAAAACAAGCTGGGTATCTACAATCGTCCGGTAAAGCTGCATGACGAAGTTCACGACGGCGACCGGGTGGAAATCTATCGTCCGCTGATCGCAGACCCGAAAGAGCTGCGTCGCCAGCGGGCAGAGAAAAGCGCCGCAAAGTAACCTGCAGCAGACCGGCTATCAGCCATAAAAAAAGCGCTCACCGAGCGCTTTTTGCTTTTCCGGGCCTTACTGACTGGTCAGCGCAGGCTTGTTATCAATGTTAGTCAACACACCGCCGCTGTTGAAGGTCAGGGTCAGGGTCTGCTGAGTCACTTTCTGGTGGCCCGGCTCCTGACGGAAGACATAGAACCAGGTATTGGTGCCGAACGGATCCGTCATCATTGGCGTCCCCAGAGCATAAGCTACCTGCTGTTGCGTCATACCGACACGAATTTTTGCTACATCGTTTGGTGCCAGATAGTTACCCTGGTTGATGTCAGGACGGTAAACCACTCGTTCCAGAGTGGAACAGCCTGCGGTCAACATAAGAAGAACCGCTGCGGCAGCAGTCAGCGTTTTACAGCGCATAGTGATTTGATTCCTTTTTGGGCCCGAGCAGTACGTGGCTCATCTGTAATATGCCGATAATAATAGACCTTCGCGCCGTTGGAAACCTCCGGCTGCAGGTCAGCAGGCAATTTGCTGTTCACTATGACCCTGTGAAAATCAAAAAGTTTACGCCGCAAGCAACTCTTTCGCGTTCGCCAGGGTGTTGCGCGTGACTTCGCTGCCGCCCAGCAGACGGGCCAGCTCCTGCAAGCGAGCACGTTTATCCAGCGGCTGCATATGGGTTTCGGTCATCTCGCCATCGGTCTCTTTGCAGACAAAGAAATGATGGTGGCCGCAGCCTGCGACCTGCGGCAGGTGGGTCACGCACATCACCTGCGTGGACTCGCCCAGCTGGCGCAGCAGCTTGCCGACCACGGCGGCGGTCGGGCCGCTGATACCGACGTCCACTTCGTCGAAAATCAGCGCTGGGGTTTCCATTTTACGCGCGGTGATCACCTGAATCGCCAGCGCAATGCGCGACAGTTCGCCGCCGGAGGCCACTTTGGCGATTGGCTGCAGCGGCTGACCGGGGTTAGTGGTGACGCGGAACTCAATATGGTCGGCGCCGTCGGCGGTGAGATGGCGTTCATCGAACGCGACCTCAATCGCGAAGACCCCGTGCGGCATCGAAAGTGAGTGCATACTTTCGGTGATAAGCTGGGTCAGCTCGTCGGCGCTGGCCTGGCGCAGGGCATGCAGCTGGCGCGCGGTCTCCAGCGCCAGCTGATGATGTTCGACCACCTGCTGGCTGAGGGATTCCAGCGAGCCGGCGCTGTCGTCCAGCAGGCGCTGCTCTTCCAGCATCGCCTGATAAACCGCCGGCAGCTCTTCCGGCATCACCTGATGTTTACGCGCCAGCGCGATTTGTCGGGAAATCCGTTGCTCAAGTTCAAACAGACGGTTCGGATCGAGATCCAGACGGTCATGGTAGTGGCGCAACTCGTCGCTGGCCTCGCTGAGCTGAATGGCCGCCTCTTCCAGCATATCCAGGACGCCGGAAAGCTTGCTGTCCATGCCCACCAGCTCGCTGACCAGCTGCTTCGCGGTATAAAGCTGGCTCTGCAGATTGGCCTCTTCGCCGTCCGTCAGTACCGTAAGGGCGTGCTGGCAGGTGCTGAGCAGCTGGCCGCTGTTGGCCAGGCGCTTGTACTCTTCGTCAATCTGCTCGAATTCTCCCGGCAGCGGGTTAAATTCGTTCAGCTCTTTAAGCTGATACTGCAGCAGATCGGCGCGGGCGGCGCGCTCCTGGCTCTGCTGCTGATGCTGGGCCAACTCGCGGCAGCTCTGGTGCCACTGGCGATAGTGTTCGGCCATACGCTGAGTAAGCGCATACTCACCGGTATAGCCGTCGAGCAGCGTTTTTTGGTGTTCGGGTTTGGTCAGCAGCTGGTGGGCATGCTGGCCATGGATCTGGATCAGCAGCTGGCCCAGCTCGCGCAGCTGCGAGAGCGGGACGGCGGTACCGTTGATGAAGCCGCGCGAGCGGCCGTCGGCGCTGATCACCCGGCGAAGTAAACACTCACGCCCGCTCTCCAGCTGATTCTCTTCCAGCCAGCGCTGGGCGGCAGGGGTATCTTTCAGCGCGAAGCGCGCGCACAGGTCGGCACGGGTGGCGCCGCGACGCACCATGTCGGCTTCCGCTCTGCCGCCGAGGCACAGCCCCAGCGCGTCGATGGCAATGGATTTCCCGGCGCCGGTTTCCCCGGTGATGGCGGTCATGCCGCTGTGGAAATCAATTTCCAGTTCACGAACGATAGCAAAATTACTGATGGTGAGTTGCGCCAACATAGCTGCCTTCCTGTATGAAAAACCAATACTGTGTTTTCGTACAGTATAGACTGGTTTTTTATCCAGTAAAGAGGCAGCCGTGAAAATCAGAACAATTTTTTCGACCAGCCGAGCTTGGTGCTTAATGTATTGAAATAGCTGTAATCTTTAGGGTGAATCAGATTGAGGTGATAATCACAGCGGCGAATGAGGACATCTTCGCCATCCTGGATCGGCAGGGCAATCTGGCTGTCGCAGCTGATCTCCAGATCGCTGCAGCGGTGAGAGAAGCGTAGGCGGATGGTGCTGTCGCCGTTGATCACCAGCGGTCGCGCTGAAAGGGTGTGCGGGAACATCGGCACCAGGGTGATGGCGTCCAGCGACGGCGTAAGGATTGGGCCGCCGGCCGACAGCGAGTAGGCGGTGGAGCCGGTCGGAGTGGAGATAATCAGGCCATCGGATCGCTGAGAGAACGCAAAGACTTCGTCGATATAGACTTCGAACTCAATCATATGCGCCACTTTGCCGGGGTGCAGCACCACTTCGTTGATGGCGGTGCTGATACGTTTCTGGCAATCCTGCTGACACACCTGGGCCTCCAGCAGAAAGCGTTTCTCGGCGATGTAGTGGCCTTCCAGCACGTCGGCGAGCTGCTGCAGGGCGTTGTCCGGGTCAAGGTCGGTGAGAAAGCCGAGGTTGCCGCGGTTAATGCCGATGACGTTAATGTCGTAACGGGCCAGGGTCCGCGCCGCGCCGAGCATATTGCCGTCGCCGCCCACCACCACCGCGAGATCGGCCTGTTGGCCAATCTCCGCCAGCGTGCCGGTTTTCACGTTGCTGAGCTGAAGTTCATGGGCGATCTGCTGTTCAACCAGCACTTCATACCCTTTGCTGCACAGCCAGCGCCAGAGCATTTCATGTGTGGTCAGGGCGGTGGGGTGACGAGGATGTCCCACAATGCCGATACACTTGAAATGGTTCTTCATGATCTGGATGTCCTTGCGTTAAATGAAATAGTGACAATCTGTCCGCTTCCCTTGAAACCCGGAAACTGATCCCCATAATAAGCGAAGTTAGCGAGATGAATGCGAAAAAAACGCGGAGAAATTCATGAGTAGTAAAGAACAGAAAACGCCTGAGGGGCAAGCCCCGGAAGAAATTATCACGGAGCAGCACGACGACGTTGAGGCGGTAGAGCCTGAAGTTTCGGCTGAGCAGGTGGATCCGCGCGATGAAAAAATTGCGAATCTGGAAGCCCAGCTGGCTGAAGCGCAGAAACGTGAACGTGAAGTGATGCTGCGTGCCAAAGCCGACGAAGATAACCTGCGTCGTCGTACCGAGCAGGATATCGAGAAAGCGCACAAATTCGCGCTGGAAAAATTCGTCAATGAACTGCTGCCGGTGATCGACAGCCTGGACCGCGCGCTGGAAGTGGCTGACAAGGCTAACCCGGAGCTGGCGCCGATGGTGGAGGGGATCGAACTGACCCTGAAATCCATGCTGGACGTGGTGCGTAAGTTCGGCGTGGAAGTGATCGCCGACACCAACGTTCCGCTGGATCCGAACGTCCACCAGGCCATTGCGATGGTCGAATCTGAAGACGTGGCGGCGGGCAACGTGCTGGCCGTGATGCAGAAAGGTTATACCCTGAACGGCCGTACTATTCGCGCCGCGATGGTGACGGTAGCGAAAGCGAAATAACGTCTGCTGCATTGCTCAACGGCTGCCCGCGGGCGGCCGTTTTTTTATGCCACCGCTCCCGGTGCGAGATAAAAAAACGGCGGGCCGCAGCCCACCGTGATGTTAATTCCTTCGCTCGCGCTACTCCGCGACGCTTTCGCGTAATGATTTCACCGGCATCACTTTCACCTGTTTGATCATGTTGTCCTGCACGTCGAGGATATCTATATCGTACTGCTCAATGCGCACGCGGGTGCCCGGGACCGGGATCTCTTCCAGCGCTTCGAGGATAATACCGTTGACGGTGCGCGCTTCATCTTCCGGCAGGTGCCAGTTAAACGCTTTGTTGATTTCGCGAACGTTGGCGCTGCCGTCGATAATCACCGTGCCGTCGTTAAGCGGGGTCACTTCCTCCGCCAGGGTGGGTGACATGGAGGTGGTGAAGTCGCCGACAATCTCTTCAAGAATATCTTCGACGGTGACCAGCCCCTGAATATCGCCGTATTCATCGACCACCAGACCGACTTTCTTTTTATTGCGCTGAAATTTCACCAGCTGGGTGCTGAGCGGCGTGCCTTCCGGCACAAAGTAGATCTCATCTGCCGCCCGCAGCATGATCTCTTTTGTGAACTCTTTCTTCTCCGTCATCAGACGGTAGGCTTCACGAACGCGCAGCATGCTGATGGCATCGTCCAGCGAATCGCGGTAGAGCACGATGCGGCCATGCGGGGAGTGGGTCAGCTGGCGGACGATAGATTTCCAGTCATCATTGATGTCGATGCCGACAATCTCATTGCGCGGCACCATGATGTCGTTAACGCTGACCTTCTCCAGGTCCAGCACCGACAGCAGCATATCCTGATTGCGTCGTGAGATTTGTGAACGGGATTCATTCACAATCGTGCGCAGTTCATCTTTGCTCAGGGCGCTGCTGATGACGGTATCGGTGCGGATGCCCATCATGCGCATCAGTATGCGGGTGATGGTATTCAGCAGCCACACCAGCGGCATCATCAGCACCTGCAGGGGCGCCAACAGGAAGCTGCTGGGGTAGGCAACCTTTTCCGGATAGAGGGCGGCGATGGTCTTCGGCAGCACTTCGGCAAATACCAGCACCACAAAGGTAAGTACGCCGGTGGCGATCGCGACGCCGGCGTCGCCGTACAGGCGCATGCCGACGATGGTGCCCAGCGCCGAGGCGAGAATGTTGACAAGGTTATTGCCGATCAGCACAAGGCTAATCAGGCGGTCCGGCTTGCGCAGCAGCTTCTCCACGCGCTTGGCGGGGCGGTTGCCTTGTTTCGCCATGTGGCGCAACCGGTAGCGGTTCAGCGTCATCATGCCGGTTTCGGAACCGGAGAAATAGGCAGAGATAATCACCATGACGATCAGCGTTATGATCAGCGTGGTGGTGGAGATATGTTCCACGTAGGATTCCTTAAAAGACTTAGCTCACGAACTGCTGCAGCACGCGGCTACCAAAATAGGCCAGCGTCAGCAGACCGGCGCCAGCGACGCTGAACCAGACCACACGACGTCCGCGCCACCCTTCATGATAGTGCCCCCACAGCAGGACGATATAGACGAACCACGCAATAATCGACAGCACCGCTTTATCGATATTTTCGCTGCTGAACAGATTGTGCATGTAGAACAGGCCGCTGCACAGCGTCAGGGTCAGCAGCACCACGCCGACCTGGGTGATGTGGAACATTTTGCGCTCAATGCTCATCAGCGGCGGCATTTCGCTGCTGAAAGCCAGCTTTTTATTCTTGAGCTGGTAGTCGATCCACGCCAGCTGCAGCGCATACAGCGCGGCAATGATCAGCGTGGCGTACGAGAAGAGCGACAGGCCGATATGCACCAGCATCCCCGGGGTGGTTTCCAGGTGGGTGATATATTCGTTAGGCACGAAAGTGGCGAAGGCCAGGTTGATCAGCGCGAAGGCATAGACGATAGGCAGCAGCAGCCAGCCGCGATTGCGCGAGGCCACGATAGTCATCACCGTACAGATCATCAGGCTGACCAGCGACCCGACGTTCAGTAAGCTGAGATTTTGCCCGCTCTCGCCGCCGGGGAATATCCGTGCTTCCAGCGCAAAAGCATGGCAGATCAAGGCGATAATTGCAGATAAAATCGCCATTCGCCGCCAGCTGCTGTTTTTTTGCAGCAAGCCGGGGATAATCAGCGCGAGGCTGACGGAGTAGGCGACAAGGGCGAGTAGAGCAAAAACAGGCATAGGTGTCGGCTGTTGGCTAAATAAGAAAGAGAAGCAGTATAACGTTAGCAGGCCTCTGCTCCAACCGTTGCAGCACATTCAGATTGATGTCGTGTTATACTCCGCCACATTCGTTTTGTGTGTCGCTGCGGCGACCGACCGTTTCCACCTCAGGCGAGAGACAATGTTTGATAATTTAACCGATCGTTTGTCGCGTACGCTGCGCAACATTAGCGGCCGCGGACGCCTTACAGAAGACAATATTAAAGACACCCTGCGCGAAGTGCGCATGGCGCTGCTGGAAGCGGACGTTGCGCTTCCGGTGGTCCGTGATTTCATCAGCCGCGTCAAAGAGAGCGCGGTCGGCCATGAAGTCAATAAAAGCCTGACCCCGGGTCAGGAGTTCGTCAAAATCGTCCGCAACGAGCTGGTGGCGGCGATGGGCGAAGAGAACCAGACGCTCGACCTGGCCGCGCAGCCGCCGGCCGTGGTGCTGATGGCGGGCCTGCAAGGTGCTGGTAAAACCACCAGCGTCGGTAAGCTTGGGAAATTCCTGCGCGAGAAGCACAAGAAGAAAGTGCTGGTCGTTTCCGCGGACGTTTACCGCCCGGCGGCGATCAAACAGCTGGAAACCCTGGCCGAGCAGGTCGGCGTCGATTTCTTCCCGTCTGATGTCGGGCAGAAGCCGGTTGATATCGTCAACGCGGCGCTGAAAGAAGCGAAACTCAAATTCTACGACGTGCTGCTGGTGGATACCGCCGGTCGTCTGCACGTTGACGAAGCGATGATGGACGAAATCAAGCACGTCCACGCCGCCATTAACCCGGTTGAAACCCTGTTCGTCGTCGATGCGATGACCGGTCAGGATGCGGCGAATACCGCGAAGGCCTTTAACGAAGCGCTGCCGCTGACCGGCGTGGTGCTGACCAAAGTGGACGGCGACGCCCGCGGCGGCGCGGCGCTGTCGATTCGCCATATTACCGGCAAGCCGATTAAATTCCTCGGCGTCGGCGAGAAAACCGAAGCGCTGGAGCCGTTCCATCCGGACCGCGTCGCTTCCCGTATCCTCGGCATGGGCGACGTGCTGTCGCTGATTGAAGATATCGAGAGCAAGGTTGACCGCGCGCAGGCCGAGAAGCTGGCCTCCAAGCTGAAGAAAGGCGACGGTTTCGACCTCACCGACTTCCTTGAGCAGCTGCGCCAGATGAAAAACATGGGCGGCATGGCCAGCCTGATGGGCAAGCTGCCGGGCATGGGGCAGATCCCGGACAACGTGAAAGCGCAGATGGACGACAAAGTGCTGGTGCGTATGGAAGCGATCATCAACTCGATGACACTGAAAGAGCGCGCTAAGCCGGAAATCATCAAAGGTTCGCGTAAGCGCCGTATCGCCGCCGGCTGCGGCATGCAGGTGCAGGATGTGAACCGTCTGCTCAAGCAGTTCGACGACATGCAGCGCATGATGAAGAAGATGAAGTCGAAAGGCGGCATGATGAAGATGATGCGCGGGATGAAAGGGATGATGCCGCCAGGCTTCCCGGGTCGTTAAAAACAAGGGCATAAGGCTATCTTGTTTGCCATTTTAGCGCCGGGGTGTGCTCGCCATCCTCACGTACTACCTGTACGTTACAGTGGTTGCGCACACGCTGGTACTAAACTGGCTGCACCGCCGACGGCCTTTTACAGCAGACTTATCAACTGCTGATTGCATTTTCCCCAGAAATCAGTAAAATTTTCGGGCTTTTAATATGACACCGGGCTCCGTTCCTCGATGGGGCCCGGTTGTTTTATTCACACAAGAGGATGTTATGGTAACTATTCGTTTAGCACGTCACGGCGCTAAAAAGCGTCCGTTCTACCAGGTTGTTGTCACCGACAGCCGTAATGCACGCAACGGTCGCTTCATCGAGCGCGTTGGTTTCTTCAACCCGATCGCTAACGGTGCGGAAGAAGAAACTCGCCTGGATCTGGATCGTATCGCTCACTGGGTTGGCCAGGGCGCTACTGTTTCCGATCGCGTTGCCGCGCTGATCAAAGCCGCTAACAAAGCAGCTTAATCTGTCACGGTGGTCATGATGAGCAAGCAACACACCGCGCAAGCACCTGTTGATCCGATCGTATTGGGGAAAATGGGTTCTTCCTACGGTATCCGTGGTTGGCTCAGAGTGTTTTCCTCCACCGAAGACGCCGAAAGCATTTTTGACTATCAGCCCTGGTTAATCCAGAAGGCGGGTCAGTGGCAGGTCGTTGAGCTGGAAAGCTGGCGCCACCACAATCAGGACATCATCATCAAGCTGAAAGGCGTTGACGATCGTGATGCCGCGAATCTACTGACTAATTGCGAAATTATCGTGGATTCATCGCAGTTGCCGGAGCTGGAAGAGGGTGACTACTACTGGAAAGACCTGATGGGCTGCCAGGTAGTTACGACGGAAGGCTATAGCCTCGGTAAAGTCATCGATATGATGGAAACCGGGTCGAATGACGTGCTCGTCATCAAGGCAAACCTGAAAGATGCATTTGGTATCAAGGAGCGGTTGGTTCCGTTCCTCGATGGGCAGGTTATCAAGAAAGTCGATCTCACTACGCGTACTATCGAAGTAGATTGGGATCCTGGTTTTTAAATTCTCCGGATAAACGGTAAAAGACGGCGCTATGTGGATTGGCATAATTAGCCTGTTTCCTGAAATGTTCCGCGCAATTACCGATTACGGGGTAACTGGCCGGGCAGTAAAAAATGGCCTGCTGAGCATCGAAAGCTGGAGTCCTCGCGACTTCACGCATGACCGGCACCGTACCGTGGACGATCGTCCTTACGGCGGCGGACCGGGGATGCTAATGATGGTGCAACCCTTACGGGATGCCATTCATGCAGCAAAAGCCGCGGCAGGTGAAGGCGCGAAGGTGATTTATCTGTCACCTCAGGGACGCAAGCTTGATCAAGCGGGCGTCAGCGAACTGGCAACGAATCAGAAACTGATTCTGGTGTGCGGTCGCTACGAAGGGATAGACGAGCGCGTAATCCAAACCGAAATTGACGAAGAATGGTCAATCGGCGATTACGTTCTCAGCGGTGGTGAGTTACCGGCAATGACGCTGATTGACTCCGTTTCCCGGTTCATTCCGGGAGTACTGGGCCATGAAGCATCGGCAACGGAAGATTCCTTTGCTGATGGGTTGCTGGATTGCCCCCACTATACCCGTCCTGAAGTGTTAGAGGAGATGGAAGTACCGCCAGTATTGCTGTCGGGAAACCATGCTGAGATACGTCGCTGGCGTCTGAAGCAGTCGCTGGGCCGCACCTGGCTTAGAAGACCTGAACTTCTGGAAAACCTGGCTCTGACTGAAGAGCAAGCAAAGCTGCTGGCGGAGTTCAAAACTGAACACGCGCAACAGCAGCATAAACATGATGGGCAGGCGTGAGCCCCCAATATCAGTTTACCCAGGATAAGAGATTAAATTATGAGCAACATTATTAAGCAACTTGAACAAGAACAGATGAAGCAGGACGTACCTTCCTTCCGTCCGGGTGATACCGTGGAAGTGAAAGTATGGGTTGTTGAAGGTTCCAAAAAACGTCTGCAGGCATTCGAGGGCGTGGTTATCGCTATTCGTAACCGCGGTCTGCACTCTGCATTCACTGTTCGCAAAATTTCCAACGGCGAAGGCGTTGAGCGTGTCTTCCAGACTCACTCTCCGGTAGTTGACAGCATTGCTGTTAAACGTCGTGGTGCTGTACGTAAAGCTAAACTGTACTACCTGCGTGAGCGCACTGGTAAGTCTGCTCGTATCAAAGAGCGTCTTAACTAAGATTCGCTTTCGCGACATCCTGATAGAAAGGGCTGGCCAGATGGCTGGCCCTTTTTTTATCTTTGTTGTAACCATCGTGATGTAAATCATTTACAATACGCCCTCTATACGGAGGGGCGGTGGTCAGCAACAGTTTTCAGCAAACGACACCTAAACGGCGAGCCGCCTGGCTGGCGCTGTTGGCGATCCTGCTGATCGTGGTGGCCCCGCTAATCTCCGTCTCCCTGCAAAAAGACCCCATGAGCGCCATGCCCGGCATGCACCACGCCATGATGATGGATAGCTCGTCCGCGAGCATGGCGCAGATGCCCGGGCACAAGATGGCGATGATGCACAGCACAGACGGCGCTACGCATACCGGACACGAAATGCCGCTGGACCATGCCGAAGCGTGTGGCTATTGCGTGCTGTTAGCCCATGTCCCGGGGCTCCTTTTCGCGCTGGCGCTGTTCGTCGCCATGCTCCTGCGGCGCATTCGCCTGCCGGTTTCTCGCCCGGTATTAAAGCACTGGCACTACTTTCCCTGGCTCTACCCCGAAACCCGCGCCCCGCCGCGGCTGTCTGCTTTTTCCCTTTAATAAAAATCAATCTGCGCACCGCGCAACGACCTCTTTTGCTTTAAAAAAGGAAAAGTATGACAACCTGCACCTCGCGCGCGGCATGGCTGAACCTGCTGCGTCGCCTCCATTTCTATATTGGTCTGTTTATCGGACCGTTTATCTTTGTCGCAGCCCTGACCGGTACGCTGTACGTGGCGACGCCGCAGCTGGAAAACTGGCTCTATCACGACGCGCTGCATGGCCTTGCCGAGGGGACTCCGCAGCCGCTCAGCGCCCAGATTGCGGTGGCCGAAGAAGCGACCCAGGGCAATCTGCGGCTGCTGGCGGTGCGTCCGGCGCCTGCGTTGGGCGAGACCACGCGCATTATGTTTGCCGATCCGGGTCTCGGAGAGTCGGAATCCCGGGCTATTTTTGTCGATCCGATCGCGCTGCGGGTGAAGGGCGATATGACGGTCTACGGCACCAGCGGCATCCTGCCGCTGCGCCAGTGGATTGATTATGCGCATCGCTCTCTGCTGCTGGGCGACAGCGGGAGGTTATACAGCGAACTGGCCGCCTCCTGGATGTGGGTGGCCGCGCTCGGAGGCATTGCCCTGTGGGCGATGACGCGTCCAAAACGGCGGCTGAATAACGCCCTGCAGAACCATCGTCGGCTGCACGTGACGCTGGGCTGGGGCTTACTGGTGGGTATGCTGCTCTTCTCCGCCACCGGCCTGACCTGGTCGCAATGGGCCGGCGGCAATGTGGACAAAATGCGGGCAGCGTTCGGCTGGCTGACGCCGCAGGTCAATACCCAGCTGCATGGCGAGATGCAGATGACGCACGATCCCCACGCCGGACATCATATGGATGCGATGGCCATGGCCCAGCATCAGCCGGCGCTGCAGCTGGCCCAGTTTGACCAGGCGCTGGCGGCGGCCCGTCAGGCGGGGCTGAACGCCAGCCGGCTGGAGATCCGTCCGCCAGTGTCAGACGACCGCGCCTGGACGGTGAATGAGATCGACCGTCGCTGGCCGACGCAGGTGGACGCGGTGGCGATCGATGGCGCCACGATGCAGGTGGTGGATCGCACGCGTTTTGCCGACTTTCCGCTGATGGCGAAGCTCACCCGCTGGGGCGTCGATTTCCATATGGGGATCCTCTTTGGTCTGGCGAATCAGCTGCTGCTGGTGGGATTTGGCTGCGCGCTGTGCGTTACCATCGGGGTGGGGTACCGGTTATGGTGGATCCGCCGTCCGCCTCAGGCGGCCTGGGATCCGGCGCATTCGCTGCTGCAGGCGTGGCTGTCGCTCGCCTGGCCTGCCCGAATCCTGGTGCTTGGGCTGGCGTTTGCCCTTGGATTGGCCATGCCGTTAATGGGAGCCAGCCTGCTGCTGTTCATTGCCGTTGACTACCTGCGCTGGCGCGCGGCAACGGCAATGAGGATGATGAAGTCCAGCGACTAAGTGAAGACTTACGGCGTGCTGATGACCACCGTTACCCGGCGGTTTTCGGCGCGCCCGGCCGCCGTGTCGTTGCTGGCGATCGGGTATTTTTTGCCAAGGCCGCGGGTGACTAAATTACTGCGTGGGACATGAGCGCCTTCCGCCCAGGCATCGGCCACGCTGTTGGCCCGCTTAAGCGACAGGGCTTCATTGTAGCTATCTTCACCATAATTAT
>ULQD01065839.1_pt1 | contig 105953 bp, 121 predicted proteins | sample 1954121 | NCBI WGS metagenome assembly ULQD01 (sample SAMEA4835646, study PRJEB28245) | human gut metagenome | biome: gut microbiome; material: fecal sample | place: Denmark | collected 2008 | reverse complement strand
TTGGCAGCCGCTTCAGCTTCTACTCTTTTTCTTTCCGCTTCAATGCGGGCTTCCTCGCGCGCCTTTGCTTCTGCTCTTGCAGCCATTTCGCTTGTAATGTAAGCCATGGCTTTTACAGCGTCCAAATTTTCATTGAACATTTCAAGTGCTTTTTTTCGGATATCATCATCGGCTTGTATCATCTGCAATGTACTAAGCCCCTGCACATATGATTCGCAAGACTTTTTAATGCTTTCTTTGATGGACTTCATAGAAGAAGCCGTATTCTCCCATGTTGTATCATAGATCAAGCCATAGAGAGCATCTGCAAATTCTTCTACTCCACATTCCAGTGCAATAGAATCATATTCCTTGCGGATTTTTGCGCGTTTTTCTGCCTTACGCTCTGCATCAAGAGTCAAATAACGACCGTTAAGATCGTCATATGTTTCTTCTGCCATCTTTATTGTTTCATTTGCGGTCTTTTCAAAATCCGCAAACGGTTTCATTAATTCTTTTTTTACGGATGTCTTTGCCTTTGTCGTGGCATCTTTAAATTTGTTAACTGCAGCTTTTGCATCACGAATCATTGCCATTTGTTCTTCTCTCGTCCCGACATATTCTGTGGAAAGCAATTCTGATTTCTTAGCAGCCATTGCTGATTTTACCTCCACGATGTTGCTCACTACTTTTCCGTCTTTTACCGATACAGAAAATTTGGCTAAAGTACTTGAAAGATCGATAGATGTTGCATTTGTTGTTACTGCTGTAATTGTTGTATTCGTTGTATTCATAATTTTTTTCTCCTATTTTTCATAATTTTTTTGATGCATATTCATGGGTTTAAGCTACAATAGATATTTTTTTTGTTTCTGCGTCGAACAAATAAATATGATCCGATAGCCTGTCTTCTTCAGCAACCTGCGTGCTATTTACCATTGACACCATTTTGGAAAGTTCCTTTACATCTCCGCATTTCGTACTTATAGCAATCCATGCATGTATTGATGATGGCATCAGGTATAACTTAGAGTTCATCTGATGCGACAACTTTTCTAATTTTTCTATTGTTTCATCTAAAAAAATAGATGCTGCACCATATAAACTCTTGCTGTTTGTAATGACATACATAGGAAACTCTGAATTTTCTGGTATTTCCCCTGGTACCATTTCCTGTAATATGTCAAACATTGACTGAATCGACGATGGAAATAATTTTTTAGTTCCCTCCTGTGCATATGTATAGAGTTCTTCTGCAGTAATCCCCCACCGTTTAAGATGCTCATTTTTCACAAGTACAGTTGCAGTAGTATCAAGTACTACCTTATAAATTAAAGCCAAATCCAGCTTTATTTGGTGTGGCACTTCATTAAGAAGTTCCTGATTTTTCGCTGCATTGACTGCAACCATAATGATTCTTTCCTTTACAAAATTAATATCACAGAAATCTTCTACGACAGTTGAAAATTTGTCTGGCACAGGTTTCAACACCAGTGTTACTATTTCTGATATAATATCATTCAACTCCAGCCCATTCTGATATTCCATGAAATACCCATCAAGGTAAATTGAAGGTGCAACATTGGAGTGTTTCGCTTTAATGGTAATTGCGTGTAAATCCACTCCATTATTTTTTCTTACTGTCTGAAAGGTTATTTCCATCTCCGGTAATACCCTTAAAAATTCTTTTTTAATTTTTTCCTGAAATTCAATAAAATTAAGCATAATAATGCCCTCTCTTTCTTTTATAATTTTTTATTTTCATTTTTCATATATGGAATCACGTTGCAGAACTGCAGCGTGTTATTTAGATTAAAAAATAGAACAATCTATGATAAAACCCAAAATAGGGTATAAAAAAAGACCGCAAACGCGATCTGGTTAAAAAGCCACTTACAAAATATAAGGCTTCGATTTGTTTTTTGAAATTTTATTTATGAATAAATAATAACATATTATTACAGAGATTTCAACATATTTTTGAAAAAAATATCCGTTGCACAATAGAAAACAGTAAAGAGCATTTTCAAACACAACAATAACCTGTGTCTGAAAAATGCTCCTTCTTTATATTAACGTGCTATTTTTATAAAATTTACACACTCACAATATTTTGCGTGTTATAATTTAATGCATCTAACACGTATTTTTTTATAAATTTACCGATTGCCTGCGTCACTCCATTCCCAATCTGTTGCTGCTTACTGTTCAAAGTTTTTCCAAGAATTTTGAATTTCTTATCCAGTCCCATCAATGCTGCAGCCTCGGACACGTTAAGTATCCTGTTTCCCTCCGGTGGCATCATACAGATTTTTCTCCAATTTACAATAGTTGGAGCAACTTCGTTCCACGATAAGCGTCTGAAACGATCACTGTGCGTATCAGCACCAAAAGAATGGATTTCCGGAGGAATATCTTTCCAGTTTCCACCAGGTTTCACATAGGACATAGCAGCTTCTGTTTCCTTCCTTGGAGCAGATACGTCAGTATAATTAAACCATGTAGCATCTACATCTTTCAATGCATCATGTACTGTCTTAACGGTTGCAAACTTTGCATCGGGAAGTTCTATTTTTCCAATCCTTGAGCCAATGACAATCGCACGCTTCCTTGACGTATAACCACCAACACTGCAGTCTGTAACAGTATTGCATGTGATCTCATACTCAGACAGATTTTCCAATACTTTGTTAATGTATAAACCATGTTCCTTTGTATAAAATTGCGGAACATTTTCAATAACAAATACCTTTGGTTTCTTGTCTTTTACAATGCGGATATAGTCATCAATCAGCAAACGTTTCTTTGCTGCAGTCTCTTTGTCGATGTCCCTGCGATTTGCATTTGAATATCCCTGGCAGCACGGACCACCGATTATAAGATCTGTATTTGGTATTGTTTCAGAATCTACTGTCCGGATGTCCTGACATACAATATGATCTCCAATATTTTCTCTGTATGTATCACATGCATCCGGATCAAAGTCTACCGCATATACGAATTTAAACTGCGGATCCATAAAACTGTAATCTAAAAGCCCGGCTCCGGAAAATAATGACGCAACATTATATACCGCTTTAATCTCATTCTTCTTTTGCTTAATGCTCTTTTTATAATAGGAAGGAACTGTTCTACACAGGCTTTCAAAATATTCGTCGTTAGCAAGAGTCGGTCTTCCAAAATCCCATTCTGCTCCGGCAGCTTTGCAAATGACAATTTCTCCTGTTTTGCGTCCAACCAGTTCTTCAATGCTGACAATATGATTCCTTTGAATGATATGTCGTTGCTTTTTGAATGTATGGACAACAATTTTATTTTCAAGAACCTCAACCTGCATATAATCTGCAGCCTGACATAACTCCCGAACTTCTTTAGAGCGTATGTCGTACAGTGGTTTATATGTTTTTCCACATTTTTTTCTGCTAACGGTTCCTTTTCCATTCTTATCCGGAGAAATAATAATATCCCGTGAAGTTGTATTAATGTAATAGTTAAAATGCGAACCTATTTCAACCGTGTCTTTTTCAAGCGAAAAAGTAAGTCCGCGCAATGATTTTTTTAATGTTTTCATATGTTTCTCCATTCTATGCAAAAGGAGCTGTACGCTAATGCGACAACTCCCTCTCATTACAAATTATTTTTGATATTTTCGTGAATCATAATCATCCAGTTATGCTCATCATCTTTTGACATTTCAGGATCCAGTCCGTAAAGACTTTCTCTGTATCCATTACTTGATACAATTCGAAGTATAACAGATGGTTGACCGTGCTTGATATCTTTGACTGGAATAAATTCGATTTCCTTTACGATATTGCCTTCATTTGAAAATATTTCAATGCAATATCCACAAAGGATATCATCCAATCTTACATACCCTTCCTGGTTCTTAAAATATCCATCTGTATCAAATACAGTCCATCTGGCATTTGAAAGCATATTACAGATGGATTTTACGGTAAACAATAAAGTATCCCGCGTATATGTTATTAGATTTTCATTTAATTTTTCTGACATTTGCATGCCTCACTTTCTGTTACTTCTTTGTACTCATTCAGCACATAGTATGTTTTTTCTTTTGTTGCGTTATTGAGCACACATACTTTTTCACAGGTGCCCTGAAACATGCCTTTTACACGTTCCATGATTTTTGTTTTATCATGGATCTCATAACCACAACGGTTCTTGCAACGTTTGCCATTTGAATCCAGAGGAATCAAATCATACCCGGACCATGTGAAATCGTCCAGATTTTTTTTAACGAATCTGTTTAAAATAATTACAAAATCCGCTTCAAGGGCAGCCATTTGGTGCATTGCTTCGTCCGTTTCGAGCAGTGTTTTGAATGTTCCAAGTGAAATCACTTTACTTTCTCCGTCAAAGCAACCTGTAATCGCCACATCTAGGTGTATTCCTTCGTTTCCTCCCCAATCCAATTTGAATAAAGAATCAAATTCATATGAATTAATCATATTTTCATTCAGACTGTCAGATAAGGCATAATCCAATATATCTGGCAACTTGTTTGATTCTTTAAGAATTCTTACGATTTCATTGAACAATTCTTTATTTGTAAATGGTTTCTTTCTCATATTATTCCAATCTACGCCCCAGCGGGCGTATCCTGTTGACCATTACAGGTACAGGGCAGCCCGTAGGCAAGATTTATAGATTAATCCTATTAACTGTGATATTCTACTTTTACAAGCCACTGCACAGTCGATTTGGCTTTACTTTTTTTCTCTAAAAGCCGTTCTTCTTTACCGATATCCAAGGCTAATTTATAGATTTTATCTTCTACAGACTTTATGGACGCTAATTTTGATTCAGGTCTAAGATCCGCTTTACATAAAGGACAATAATTGGATTTCATGTAACGTAAACTCAGTTTTGAACCACATTTTTTGCATCCAACATACTGTGACTTTGCATTCGCAAAATGGAATCCGTTTAACTCATCTAAACGTGCCTTGGCTTTTTCAAGCCTGTTTTTCATATCCGTCATCTTTTTTGAAGATAACTCTGGATATGTTCGATATTTTACGGCAAGCTGATCATACCATCCACTATCATGTTGAGTGATAAATTCCTCTGCTTCTTCATAATTGTCGCAGATATGATCATACCATTGGATATCTTTATCTAATCCGCTTGCACCCTCTTTTTTCCCGGCACATGCAGCGGCATTATCCCATTCTTGCTGAACAGATTTTTTATTAACGTTTTCTGGACATGTCACCTTATGAATGTTATGCATATTATTCCAATCTACGCCCCAGTGGGCGTATCCTGTTGACCACTGTCGGTTCAGGGCAGCCCGTAGGCGTATTGAAGTAAATTTTTTTAAAAATCCATGATTTTCCTGTTTTCATATCTGCTCATATCTTCACCTTTTGCTTTTCCTATGTACTTGCAATCGACTCCATACGAACATCCGTGAATCAAGGAATCACACTTATCAGCCTCTTTTGTTCCGTAATATTTACACCTGGAGCAAAAGCTTTTGATATTTTCATCTATCTCCTTGTTAAAATCAAGAAGTGATTTCATAAAATTCTCGTATTCCAAAGCATCTTTTTCGGATAGCTCTTTATTTGTCACGGCTGGATCTTCCAGTGTGACAATTCCTAATTTTTTTCTTATTTCTGCTCTTGTTGCCACATAACTACCTCCAAATTAGAACTATGACGGATTTCCAATAATCCGCCGTACTTCCTCCTCAGCAAATGCTTTAAATAATTTGAGCATATAGCCGCCTGGTATATCTCTCCAGTTCTGATTACGGCCAATATACATCCGATATTGCCTAAGTACCATATCATACTCAACAACAATATCTTGGTTCTCATTATGCAGTGATCCGGACCCATCTTCGCACTGCATCCACATGTAATGTGGAATCGTCTCTGCAGGAATATTTTCATTTTCGTATATCATATACATTTCTCCTTCATTTCTATTTATGTACAGGAGCACATTTGTATTGCAGTTAATACATCGTGATCCCGCACATATTACATATTATTTCATGCTTAAATAGCACATAATTCCACAATCCGGAAATATTTCAGTATTCATATCTCCACGATCAGGATCAAGTTCATCCAAATATACCGGACCATTTTTGTCTTTTAGCATGGAATGCCCGACTAACCTTTCCAACTCCGCCCGACTTTCGAATACCTCTGGGAAATCTTTTCGAATCCGGTTCCAATATCCCATACCGCCCTTGATACATCCAATGCAGTTGTTATTTGGATATCCAAGGTCATACATCAAAGGTCGGGCAAAATCAAAAGTCCGCTCGAACAATCCATGTACCTCTTCTTTCGAAAGGTTCTTTGCAATGAGTGGAAATTCGTGGTTGGCTTGCGGATTCGCTTCAACCGTTCTTTCGGCTCTTCCTTTTTCAGCAAGATCAAATCCCCAAACATAGGTTAATTCACAATCCGTATGCTGCGCTTCCCACTCTTTTCGCACTCTTTTTTTCAGCCAGTTTGTACAAGGCGCGAATCCATTTACCGAATTTCTAAACCCACCAAATGTTCTTACGCAATCCTCTACGCATCTATACTGACTCGATTTCAGTACCTGAATTTTCTTTCCGATTGCTTTCTCACAATCTTTAATAAATCTGATACTGTCCTCTTGTTGGTCTGCTATATCAATGTAGATCCATTCATCTACATCTCCAGCTAAATATCCGGCCATAAAACTTGATATACCGGCACTTACCCAACATATTTTTAATTTTTTCATGACAACCACTTAACAGAAATAATCCTGTGTCCGTGGATAAAGGAATCTGGCTTACCACTCTGATTTCTTGCAGTCTCGTCGAATAATTACAAACCCACTACTCAATCAAACGCATTGTTCATCCTTTTTGTTCTCGCTATTAATCACACCGTTAGCGGTCAACCTTGGTCTACCAAGGCTTCTGTCATTACTCCTTTCTTTGAACTAAATCAGTTTTTTTATTAACCATCTTCGGATTTAATATTGATTCCAAAGCATTAACAAACGGTAACACTTCATTGCTGCTTAAAATTCTTGAGAATCCAAAATCAACCATATGTACTTCCTCGTCATAGCCGATGAAATTCATTAAATGATCTGGCAGCAAATTTTTTAATTTGTCAAGATTTTCAGAAAATACATCCTTCGTACATTCTGCCGATATTTCGAACTCATCTCCGAAATAATCCATAATCTCAATTCCATAAAAGTTCTCGTCACAATCCGGACATACAAACGCATATGCCGGAATATCCGTTGTCAATAGCTGTTTGCCACATTTAGGGCAAACAGCATTCGTCTGATACGTTTTCATGCATCCACACTTTCTACGATCCATACATAATCGCCATCCCTGAGTAAATCACTAAAATTACTTATTTCATCTTCAGAAATAAGTAAGATATCGTGATCATTTTCACTCGCTACTCCGTTTCTTTCATAACATTTCACAAACGAAAGGAATCTTTGATATGCATTATCATATTTCCTATCATCTGTATTAATAAGGTTTCCAGTACTATCCTTTTCCCAGACATACCGCAAATTGTCATACCCGTTACAATGAGTAATTGCTTCATAAACATTGCCGTTTACGATCAATTCACTTCTATCCAGCATACATTCATTTATATCATCAGCTATCTGAATAGAATACTGTTCTGCTTCTTCCATCCAACCGATAAAATAAAAATTACCATTTTTGATGCGGATGGCAACCACTTTATCCATATCTGGTTTCATTTCAATAAATTTTTTGTCACTTAATCTCTTCATAATTTATCCTTTCGAATTTGGATTATTCCATAGATATTTCCAATATTTGATCGATTAAATCGTCAATATTAGTCCAATAATCTAAATTGCAGTCATAATCGCCATCTAATACATAACGTTCGGCAACTGCATATTTGATTGAGCCGTTCGGATCAACGATACCTCTTTCTTTCATCCTGTCCGCAGCATCATTTGCAACATATCTGCACTTGACTTGACGGTATATCTCGTCTTCTTTTTGCGCGAACACATTTACAATTTTAATCATGATGTCTTCAGCATTTCCACTCTCGCTTTCGCCGCCTCCGGATAAACAATACTGTCCACCAGGTGCTTTTGACAGTGTATACACTGTTTTTCCAACAGTGAACTGTTTTATACTTTCCTGTATAGAGTTATTTCCCAAAACAGTTATTTCCCTTTTAAAAAAACTCGCCATCCCTTCTGACTCTGCCTGGATTGCAGCCTCTTCAGTTTCTTCATCTGTTGCATTAATTGGGACGGTTACATTAACTCGTCCATATTCCTTTGCAACGATATTTACTTCTTTATTTTTTTTTAATTTGTCCATGTTCTCTTTCCTTTCTATTAATTCGGATTATCGTAGGAATAACCCTTTCTTTTGACGTACTGATCAAGTTTTTCAAGCATGTCATGTTCAAGCTGATATCTCCATCCACTGTCATTCCAGTTGACAGACGTCTCACAGATATAATCATCTGATTCCCAATCATCATCCTTATCCCCGTGTTTGATACAGCAGAAATAATTTAATACTGGACGATGATTTTCCGAATCCGACATCCTTGCCACCTGATTTTCTGCGAATATGTTCAACTCAATGTCAACATATCCGATTTCAAGTACTGCAGCACCTCTTTCTGGGTCTCCATTTTCGCAAAAACTATTTAACCAGTCTGCTTTTAGTTCAGCTAACAAATATTCCGGAATATTAACAGAAAATTTGTAGTCACTCCTTTGTTTTGCTTCTTCATAATTCATTTTCATTCCTCCATTTTTATGTATTTATTTAATATGTAATCGCTGCTGATTCAGCGTTATTTAGATTGAAGAATCTATATAAATCCCAAAAAGGGCATAAAAAAAGACCGCTCTGAAAGCGATCACACTATAAAAAGCCATGTAATAATACTATACAAGGCTTTAACGATTTATTTTTTTAATTTATTGACATATTTATTTTATCATAAACACAAAAAATTTGCAATATTGCAATGCTGGCTATTCGAATTTTACTGTGGGATATTTTAAAATTCCACATTTTGCAGAATGTTACGAATTTGTGGGATTAGTATTCTCTTCCTTGTCTTTAAAATCATTTATTATTGCAACCACTTCTTCTGTGGTTAATTCTTCCCTATCTGTTAATACACTAGATAAATGCTCAACTAATTTTATATTTGAACTAAGCAGTTCCTTGCTTTCTTGGTAAAAAGCTTTTGATATATCTATAAGTTGAGATTCCAATTCCTTATCTAATAGTGTTTTGCTCATCTCTGAATTAATCATAGTAATATAACCTTTAATCAATTCCGTTGCACTTTTAAAATCTGAATTATCTCCAAGAAAACTACCCATATGATAATACCCAAATATTAATTCTTCTGCTATTGCCCCTGCGTATTTAACAAGTATCATGCTTTTCACATCTTCTACATTCCCAAATGTATCATATCCTGTTGCCACATTTGGTTTGCAAAGAGAAGCTGTCACAACGATTGTATCTGCGTTTCTTAAATAAGCCATTACTGCATGACCCGCTTCATGAACAGTAACCACCCTTCTTGTATATTCATGTGTTTTTTCTTTATTGCTTATTATAGCTTTTCCAAATGGCTTTATAACATCACTAGCGGTAGTGGAAGAATGTTCAACGCTCCACATTTTTGCACTAAGCAAATTCAATACTCCTGCCACTGCCAATAATAATGCATGTATTGAACCCACTACACATATGATATTATCTTTTGTAAATTCCAACTCATTATCATAAAAGAAAAATAATAATAAAGATATGCCACAAGCTAAAATAAAACATTTAATTACGGCTATAAAAATAGCATATATTTTCGATGCCAAATCAGAGTTTCTATTCATTTGTTTTTCCTCTTTTCATTCTTAAATATTACAGCATTCCTTTTTCTAATATCTCTTGTAATTGTGGGATTGATACTTCATAATTTTATACCTTGATTTTATTTTGTCTTTCTAAAATATTGGATTTTAGGGCGTTTTAGAGTGATAAATCGACTACCACTTGCCATCGCTTCACATAGCTTTTCGTTTTTATCTACCCAATTATGATTTACAATAACTACACCTACCCAGTTAAATCTTTTCAATGAGGCTGAACTGGAACACTACTCTCACAGGCAAGCCTGTGGGTTTTTCGCCACTAATTTAGAACAGAATGGATTTTGCATAAAACAGCAGGCAGCCCATTGACCTTAGAAAATGGACCACCTACTATTTCCCGGAGTTAACTATGCTTCATACTTTATTATGCTGCGACAAATTTTCCACCTAAAAATGCTAATTCATATCCTAAAAGGGTAATCCGCCGCGCACCACACCCATTGATAATTGCTTCTTTCAGAGTCGCTTTCTCTCCAAAAATTGAAACATTCTTTTTACCTCTGGAAACAGCAACATATGGAATGTTCATATATATCATACCAACATGATAAGAAGAATAACAAGCTACAACAGCTTTAGCTTCAGATCCCTGTGACTTGTGTATGCTCATTGCATAAGCTAAAGTAAGATATTGAATATTGTCTTTGTCATAAGAAAGTTCTCTGCCATTCATGGACACGATTATGGCATACTCTTCATCGTCCCATATAATATTTGTAATGACTCCCAAATCTCCATTCGATGCCAATTCTGTGTTTCGCTTTTGATGCATTACAATATCTCCAATACGAAAATCAAGTGATCCTGCAAGAACATGTTTTTCATTTTCCTTTAACGGGTTGATCAAATCCTGCAGGCATTTGTTCATGTCATTAACACCTGCTACATGCTCAATATATGGACAGAGGCAAAAAACATTTCCTAATCCGTATTTATCTACATCTTTTACATATTGAACTGCCATGGCATTTTTTATATCTTCCATCCTGGAACATTCAATAAAATGAAAATCTTTTCCTTCTCTGATGTCCGTATTTCCTTCTTTTATTTTCTTCGCATTTATACATATTTCAGCATCTTCATCCTGCCTGTATATTTTCTGCAGCCGTATTACCGGAATTACATCACTTTCAATGATATCCCTTAACACCGCCCCCGGTCCGACACTCGGTAACTGATCAATATCACCTACAATAACAACCGTACATCCGTTTCCTATTGCATCAAAAAGAGCATGTGCAACATTTACATCTATCATTGATGATTCATCAATCAATACCAGTGAATCTGATATTTCTATTTTATCCTCTGGCATAGGATCTTCGTCATATATGTGCAGATAAGAATGGACCGTATATGCCTCTTCGCCGGTTGCCTCTGTTATTTTTCTTGCTGCTCTTCCCGTCGGAGCTAAAAAAATCCTACCATTTTTCGGGAAAAGGCTTTTATAGCATTCATTGATAAACCTGGTATCAATCGTTTTTCCTGTTCCCGGACTGCCCGTTATCACAACAATATTATTTAATAACGCTTCGACTACTGCGGTTTTCTGTATATCATCCAAAGTAATACCATAATGAATTTCTAAGGCTTTTAGATGCTTTAGCACTATTACTTCATCAATGGAAGTTTTCTTTGCTTCGTCTCTGATCCGGATTATATTTTCTGCTATATCATATTCTCTTTGAAATGCATGCTGCGAAAAAATGTACTGTTTTCCTTCCATCCGGCGTACCCGAAGCTTATGTGCCTTAATTAAAGAACATGTTTCCTCATTAATTGTATTTTTTGATACATCCGATCCAATTATGGAATATACTTCATTACCAAAATGCTGCAACTCCATAGCTGTACTTCCACGGATCTCTCCATCATATTCATTCTTTTTTAATACATACATCATACATGCTTCTGTTCTGGCAAAGGAATTCATATCAAATTTCAAATCCTTTGCTACACGGTCGGCATCAAGAAATGTTAACCCGCGAACCTGGCAAAGGATATAAGGATTTTCCTTTACTTTTTCCAAAGCAGAACTTCCAAATACCTTATAAAGTTTCGTAGACAGCTTCGGTGAAATTCCATATTTCAACAGAAACGAAACAATTTGTCTTGCTCCCTTATTTTCAATGTAAGATGATTTTATTTTTTCAAGTTTTTTCTTACTGATACCCTTAATTGAGAGCAGCTTATCCGGATCTTTTTCAATAACCTCCAATGTCTGATCACCGAACTTTTCATATATAGCCTCCGCCTTTTGTGAACCGATTCCTTTTATTACGCCGCTTGATAAGTATGCAACAATGCCGTCCTTCGTATCTGCAACACATTCGTCAAAACTTTCAACCTCAAATTGATAGCCGTATTTTTTGTCTTTTATATATTTACCCGAAAAAGCATATAAGACTCTGTCATTGTCTGGCAGCATAAATCCTCTGCAAGTTACACGCTCCTTATTTTTCCCCTCATATACTCTTACTGAAAAACCATTTTCCTGTTCCGGACAACGGTCAAATTTGTATCTTCCATATACAATATCTGCTTTCAAATCCGATGGAATATAACCGTGTCCGAATTCGTTTATAGCTACTGGTGCACTATTAAGAAATTTATTTGCCGCCTCATACTCATTATCCGGAAAACTCTTATAGACAGCGGATTTTCCCCATACAAGATCTTTGCAACTTACCCAGTCAGCATATATCTTATTCACTTCACTATTTTCTACTGATTTTACCGCATATATCATAAAAATTACCTCTATGAACCTATTCTGAAAAATCCGGTTCATATTCCTTAATATCTCCCTGCCATATCTTCGGTGTACCATCTGCATTGGGCATGACTGTAACACCAACACCATTTTGATGGTCTATGCAAAGAAACATGACACCTGTATCTTTATCTACCCATATGTCATAGTCTCTATGATGTTCTACCCTCGCCATCATTTCATCTTGTCCGCCGCTGACATTCGAAGTATTACTACAACCTATAATAAAAAAAACAGATGTTATGGTGGCTAAAATGGATAAAAAAATTTCTTTTTCATTACTTGTTTAATTCATCCTCCTTTTCATGTTTCTGTATAATTCACACTTACAATTTGGGCATGGTTTCCGTTTATGAATATCAATTTTTGAACCACATTTAGGGCACCAAAAACTTCTCGTAAATTTTCTCTCTTCAATTATGCCCTTAAAATCTCTAATATTCTTCTGCGCTTTCAAAGTACCGTATATGTAATATCCTATAAGGCAAAGGGATAATACTTCTGAACCCATTTTTAGCATTGCAAAACATAGTATGTCTGTTGATATAGCCATTTTTTTCATCTCCTTTTAAACGCGTTATTTTTACATCAGCTTATGCAAGCGGCAGATTATATTCTTTACTAACATCTGCTTCCATTTTTTTTGCATCGCCACAATAAAAACGAGTAACCATCAGGCTATATGACATTTTCACATATTCCTGCCGGCACACAATCGGTGTATAAAAGCAGTATCTTCCTTTTTTTTCAAAACTCACAAATCCTTTTTCCCGTAAACGAGCTAAAAAAGTAGAAACTGTCTGTGGCTTCCAGTCCTTTCCATATTTTTCATAAGATTTTTTACGAATCTCTTCTAATGACATTAACTCATCATTGTTCCAAATAACGGACATAACCATTTCTTCTGCATCAGATAATCTTTTCATTTTTTCTCCTTTGTTTACAAAATTAATGTATTAACTTTTTAGTATATTATACCATTTGATACCTTTTTTGTAAATAACATACAAACATAGTATAACATATTTTTTTGCTATTATAGAATAAAATTTCAATGAAAAAATGTGAAATTATAAAATTCTTTCTTCATATTTCAGATACCTTATCTGCATATGTTATTTGTCCGTTTGTATGTACAATACGATATTTACATACATTCTTAAATGGACTGGGTTTCTGAATAAATAACATTAAGATTTTTTCAATATCATTTTCTTCATTAATTTGGGAACTATCTTCTTTCAACATAGGCAGCACATCCTTTGTTATGTCCTTTTCTGAATATATGCAGTCAAATCGATATTCTATTTTTTCTGCCCATTTTATCGCATCTTTATCCAGTAATCTTAAGCTGATCCCCTGCATACCTACATAAGATCCTGATAAAAGATCATAAACCACGGTTTCTATATAGTACGGTACATGATTTTTATCACATCCAGTAGAATCCAGGTATAGCTCGTTAATGATCTTTTTCACTAATCCTGCTAATTCTTCGTTATTTGCAGCAACGCAAGGAATATTTAACGTTTCTAAATTAATAAGTTTTCTTTCACCGTTTCTAACTGCAATGTCGTAACTTAAGCTTGACTTATAATACATTTTTTTCTCCTCCTGTTACCCGTAAATTTATCCCAATATATTCCTTTTATAGTGGATTTTACATTTGTTATTTTTCCTCCATGCTGATATAATAGTTTATATTTGTAACCTACAAACAAGTTTATATTCTTATAAGAAATATGTCAACATTTTTATTCTTATTAGAAACTTTTTAATAGAGGAAATAATGGAATTAAACACTGTAGAAATCGGAAAAAGAATAAGACACGGACGCAAGGAACTTGGACTTTCAATATCGGATATGTGTATTAAATGCGGCATAGCATCTAGCGGCTCACTTAGTAAAATTGAAAATGGCGTATGTATGCCTTCACCTGTAACTTATTTTTCTCTAGCTCAGGTATTAGGCTATAGCATGGAATATCTGCTTACGGGAGAAAAAAAATATAAAACAGAAGCAAAAGAATATATTCTTACAAAAACAGAAGAACAATTTATAAATGGTATCCGCCAATTGCCCCAGGAGGAACAATCTGAACTGTATGACATTTTAGAATTAAAACTTCGCAAGGTAAAAGGGGATGCGAAAAAAATGGGAAAATCATCCAATTTACAGGAAGAACCTAAAGAAAATTTGGTATCATAATTTTTCTGCCATGAATTTTTTCATCCATAAAACATGACATATCACTTGACACTCCCACGGTTTTAACCATTGGCTTTCTTGCTCATATCGTTTATAATATATTCCCGTGATATCATAATTAAAAACGATATGTGGCTATCATTTTTTATTATGATATTTTACATCTTTAATGATATAACCCTTGCAGATATTATTGAATGCTTTCCAGCTCCACAATATAATCATATAAATTTGAATTTTCTAGCTTCTCATTTTGATCAGGTAATTCGTCTAACGGAATATCACAAAATGGTACTTTCCTGAATACCAATCCTTTTTTATTGAAATCTGCTAAAATAATATCATGACCTGATTCGCTGAACGCTGTTAACACACTAATTTCATCTTTGATCATTCGAATTAATAACTTTGTCGAGACAGGTGTGATCATCCAGGAAATCCCTGTAATAACATCGACACATTGACACAAAAAATATTCATTTTTATTATTTCTACACACGAAGATCATTGGCACATTTTCAAATGAGAATAAAATCTTATCGAGATGCAGATCTCCATGCTGCGGAATATTAAAAAAAAAACATAACTTTATATCCTCCCATAATAATCTTTGTTTTTCTCTTGTTAATTCGCTTTCCTTTCTTTTAAAATACTGGAATCACTAAGCTGCCAGATATAGGACATGTATATGTCTGGATTGGAACCTTTTCGACAACATCACAAACATCCTCTATGGTACAGTTAAAATTCAACATTAACTCGAAAAATGAAACAAACGTATCGCAATAACAAAATTTAGGTGTTCTCTCATTTCTAATTTGCTCATCCGTTACAATTTCTGGAATTTTACTTTTAATTAATTCCCATGGTACTCCATCCTTAAAATAAATACCATAAGCCCCGGAAACAACAGCAACCGTTCCTATTTTCCCAAATAATAATACCTTGTCACCAATCTCTAGGTTTTCAATATTTTTATCGCTTACTATTGCATATCCCACGAATTTGTTTCTCCTTTTCCATTATTCATATAATTTCTTTAAATATTCTCTGTCGATCAGTCCAACGCCGCATTTTTCTGCCAATTCCTTTGCAGCCTTTGAAAAATGACTGTTTGTTACAACGATCGCATCATCGCAGTCATAATAAGACTTTCCTGATGCAACTTCTTGTACGGCTTTTATTCCAACTATATTTTGATAACGTTTCGCCTGTACAGCTGTTTTAACTCCATTTTTTTTGATAATAAGATCAACCCCATAATCATGACCTTTCTCTCCCACGATTTTGCACTTGTATCCATTTTTCTCATATAATGCCTGCAGATATTCTTCAAATTCATGCCCTTCCATACTGTCGATTTTGGATATCGGACTTCTCAAATATCTTTTCTTCCTCATCCTTTTCCAAAATAGCTTCATAACTGGTGGCAGCAAAAGACATAATACCAATGCAGCTATAAATGCATAAATGGCCATCTGTGCATCGTTACTTTTCTTGAAAACATATCCAGCTGCAATCAAGCATAAAATTATTTTCACTCGCATTCATTAACACTCCCTTCTTCTTTTTTGTATAATTGTATGATCCCTTCATACATATTTTCGTTGATCATCCATACCGCATATTTTTTTATGCAGTTGTATAGGTTAGGCATTGCAATAACAAGATCCATATAGCGGTTATTACCTGACTGTGCAGTTCCAATCAGATCACCAAGTCCTCTTTGTTTCAGATCCTCTTTTGCAATTTCAAAACCGTCTGTGGTCCTTTCCATCGTTACCAGTCTCTCATTATATCGATCATCCGATTTTAAAATGCAATAAGATGAATAATTTCCACGTCCCACCCTGCCGCGTAACTGATGCAGCTGCGCAAGACCAAATCTTTCGGCATTGTTGATTACAATTACTGTGGCATTTGGAACATTTACACCTACCTCAATTACTGTAGTTGATACAAGAATCTGTATCTTATTCTCCTTAAATGCGGTAATCGTTTTTTCAGCTTCTGTTTTATCCTGTTTTCCTGTTACCACACCAACCTTTACACCATAAGGCTCAAATCTTTCCCGATATTTAATCTCAGTTTCTTCTACTGACTCCATTTTAACGGTCTCTACAGCTTCATTCTCTTCAATCGCCGGACATACAATATATGCCTGTCTTCCCTGGTTTAGCTGTTTTGCAACAAAATCGAAGATTTTCTCATCTGAACGGTTCACTGCAGTTTGTACAGGTTTTCTCCCGTTTGGTAATGTTTTTATTGTAACCAGCTGTTTTTCTTCTCCGTACAAGATGTCTGCCAATGTTCTAGGAATAGGTGTAGCAGACATGGAAATAATATGTACCCCGGTTTGAGCTTTTTGCTGCAGTGCTTCCCTTTGTTTAACTCCAAAGCGATGCTCTTCATCCGTAATGACAAGCCCAAGTTTTTTATAGCTTGTACTTTTTGAAAAAACACTATGAGTTCCTACGATAAACTGATAATTTCCTTCTGAAATATCATTTTCAACTTTTTTCTTTTCAGATCCTTTCAAATCGCTGCTGAGTAATACTGTCTTGAATCCAAGCCGGTCTCCATAACTACATAATTCTTCATAATGCTGTTTGGCCAGTACGGTTGTTGGAGCCATAAGAACACTCTGATAACCATTTTCTGCCATTAATATCATTGCTAAAAATGCAATCGTCGTTTTTCCACATCCTACATCTCCCTGAACAAGCATATTTACTTTTTGGCCTGCTTTCATCTGCTTCAAAATCTGATTACATGCATTCTCCTGATCATATGTTAGTTTATATGGCAGCATATGCAAGAAATCCTGTGATTTTTGGACGGATGCTACTCTGAACGTTTCTTTTGAATCAAATACATTTTTACTGTTATTCAGCTTAAGCGCAAGCGTAAAATATAACACCTGGTTAAATATAAGCCGGTGCTCCGCCTGTTCCAAAATTTCTTGTACAGATATTTCTTCATCTGAATAAGGATGATGAAGTGTCCATACTGCAGTCTTATAATCCATTAATTTTGTTATATTAAAGACAACATCCGGCAACGGTTCCGTAATCAGTTCAATGCATTTATCAATGGATTTTTTCAGCATATCGTCACTGATATTTTTTATTTTTGTATATATCGGTATTATCTTTCCTTTAAAATTTGATTTTAAATGATACGATGTAGGATTAGTTACATTATATCCATACACAACATGATATTTAACTTTCCCACAGATAACTACTTCCTGTCTGCTAAATTTTTTTACATCATTAAACTGCCATGATTGTCCATACCATTTAACATGCACAACCTCTCCGGAAGACTCTTCTATAACGTCTGCACCAATTACTGTTTTTCCGTTAACTTCTTTTTTTTCATAAGTTTCAAGATAACCGCAAATTGCACAATCTTTTTCCACTGCCTCACTGAGTGGAAGAATTCTTCGATAATCTAAGTACTTCCGTGGAAAATAGCAGGCTAAATCATTCACAGTAAATATATTTTTCTTTTTTAATGCATTTAATGTTCGCGTATTAATAACTCCTGCATCTTCTAATTTCATATATCTTCCTCTTTCTAAAATGGTATATTATAGGTATATTATACCATATACAACCATTTTGGTAAATCTTTTTTCGAACGCAAGTTCTTTTTTTGTAAATTTTTGTATAAAAAAAGACAAATGAATTAAATAATCATTTGCCGTTTCTTACATGTACTGTTCGGGAAAATTTGAAAAAAGAATTTCTTGAAATTCTCACATCGACTTTCCATTGATGTTGCTCATAATCTCCATAACTTCTTCTAGTCGTATCCACCGATCATTCTTTGCTCTGTTTCCCTGATTATCATTTTTCTTGTCATTGCTGTCTTGCAATCTTCGTTCCTGTTCTTTAGAAATTTCACAAATTGTATCCATACACTATTTAATACGGGCATATCTTCCAAAATAAATATTTATATATGGAAGATATAGAGCATTTTACCTCCTGCCCGTAATCTCCTCCTTTATTTTTTTTGAAAATCGAAAGTTACAATTCCGTTTTGATCTGCAACTAATATTGCATCAAACCGTTTTCCATTTTTTCTTTTAAACCCTTTAATAATCCCTGTTTTTCCGCGTATAAGCTGCCTTACTTCTTCATCTGTTAAGTGTTTTGCTGCAATCAGGTGCGGAATTTTATATCCACATTCACATTCAAAAAAAACATTTCCCTTTTTCATACAAGCGGAGCATTTTGGACATTTAATATCTGATTCTTCCAACACTTTCTCTGGTAAAACAAAATTTGCTCTGTTTCCCTGATTATCATTTTTCTTGTCATTGCTGTCTTGCAAAATTGGATTCACCTTAACAAATTTGTAACCTGGTATCCTGATTGCACGAGAAGATCCGATTTTTGCATCTGTTTCAATTTCTCCCGCCTCAAACATTTTGCACAAATAGCTCTGTACGCTGGATGTACTTTTTAAATTTGTCATTTCACAAATCTCTCGTACAGTTGGAGCATACCCATGTTCTTCGATATAAGAAATAATTTTTTCTTTAATCAGTATTTGGTTTTGAACGTTTTTTTCCTTTTGTATACTCATTTTTGATACTCCCTTCTTGACACTCACATAGCTGAAGCAACTGGTTTTACGACACATTGGATAATTCTCCGATAATCTAAATATTTTCACGGAAAATAGCAGGCTAAATGGTATATTATAGGTATATTATACTATATACAACCATTTTGGCAAATCTTTTTTCGAACGCAAGTAAAACAGGACGTCTCACAGTGACCATCTACACAGTCTGTCTGTTAGTAACAAACCCGATTGGATATCCTAATATCACGAGTGCTGCTTCACAACCAAAAGTATCAAATACCATTATATTTTACATCATCCCGCAGCATGCCATTTTTGCCATAAAATGTTATTTCCTGATACTGGCATGTTTTTATAAGATCTACAAAATTTTCTGTGAGATAAGTTCTTTTGATTTCATATATCTTTCCTTCCAAATCACATCTACATCCTAGCCATTTACCGTTATATTTCTCCCTAATCGTATCGCTTGAAATTGTAATGTTCTCATATACCTGGCTGTCTATCGGTGATTTTTTCAGTCCAGCTGCACTATCTGCTATGTACCATTGAAATCGCATATCCCTTTGATCTTCAGTCACACATGCATGAATAGATACATAATAATCACCATTTTCGTCCAATGAAACCAAACGTCTTGAAACCATATTTTCAGCAATTTCATCCTCAAAAAATTCATCCTCTGTTTCTTCATACAGAGGATGAATTTTTTCTCTCCCAGCTCTATACATTATCTCTTCCATTTTCTTTAAATTCGGACAGACATGATATCCTATCATATTCACATCCGGTTTACATAAGCATTTCTTTATTTTCACATCTTCTTCAGACAGATACACTCTATGAGATCCGCAGTAATAATCTTTCTGAAGGCATTTTTTATTTCCTAATCCCATATCTGGATCATCATCTATCGTTTTAAAATTTTTTCCATTGTATTGCACATTACCACCATTCTCCTGTTTCATTATAATGCCACCAGCTCCCATCTTCATACTCTATGCATATCACTACCCCATCCAGAGAGTTATTTTCTTTTGTATCAGTGCTTAACCAAACTTTCTTTGGCTTTCCATGGGCCCAGTTTGAAACATGATCAATATGATTTTTCGAACATTTCTCTGATAGTTTTTCTAATTTATCTCTCAATTTTTTATATTCATCTATTGTTTTTGTGTGTTTGATTACGATTTGCATTTCATTTCCCTTTATCATTTTATTTTTTGCAAAGTATTATTTGGTATACATATACATATTCTTTGGTATAAATTGGTTTAGAAAACAAAATTATTATCTACACCGTCCAAATATTCTTTATCTTTTAATCTATTCAAGTCAAGAGATCTATAATAGTAACTTTCTTTTAGTCTTTGCTTATGCCTGTAGAATGTTGCTATTGGCATTTCAATTTTATTTGATATTTCCTTATCCATCATGGTCTGCATCATGTAGACCACATCAGAATATCTATATAACCCATATTCTCCGTTTTCTTTTTTCAATGCGCATTTCTTTTTTCTGCCGGCATTTCTTTTTTGTTTGCGATCATAGCCATATTGAGAGATTTGCAGTCTCAACACTCCGTTTTCTACATCTAAAAAAAATCCGGCAGCATTCAATGCCTTTTTCATTTTATCATAATTTTTTTTATTTATTTCACCATACGGTTTATTTTCTGATATTTTATATATTAACATGCAATCTGAATACTTTTCCATAAACTTCTTAATCTTCCTTTCAAAATTTTTTTCATTATATCACAATTTTCTTTCCTTATCAATCAAAATTAAAAACGATATTTAACTACCACTTTTAATTTCGATAGTTTTATATCATTTTTAATTTTGATATGTACAACTTCTTTCCATAATGCAGTTTCTTCTAATTTTTCTGAATGAGCCATAGTATTTCCTTCCTTTGTTTCTCATATTGGTATTTCCGCATCTGACATGATGATTTATTATACCATAAAACACTATTAATTTTTACAAATATAAAACACATATCCTTTTCCGTTTTATCAAAATTAAAAATGATGTCCTGCTATCATTTTTAACTTTGATATATGTTATAAATTAGTGGCTTTCATCCCACAGGCTTACCTGTGGGAGTAGTCAGAACAACAAATGAATATAAAAAAGGACCATTGCACAGCAAAATATGCCAATACAATGATCCTCTTTCAACCTTTACTTTTTATATAGTTTCGTCCGCTTTAAAACAGATTTCATCGACGAAGAAAAGATCTACTTCGTCGCCTTTAATATCTTTTAAAATAATGTCTCCTTCCTGGATAAGCATATCAGATCCATTGTTCTTTTCCCTTATATTATCCGTCCAAACATCCGCCTGCTTTTTCATGAGAACCACTTCATTTTCACATTCATTTTCAGTTCCCTGATTTGAGATAAGTGTATATGTAGCAATACCGCCACGATCTTCAATAATATTGCATAGTGCATCAACTTCTTCTTCGCCAGTGTATGCCTCTGGATTAAAATTTTCTGTCATCTTTTTTGGATGCTCCTGAAGTTCTTTTTCCAGAAACTGAAATACATTTTCATATCCGTTGCGTTGCAACAGATGACTTTCCAATGCATCAAATAAATTTTCAATTTTATCATTCTGCCTCACATACCTTGCGATAGACTGATACTGTTCTTCCGTCAGATTTAAATTTACACAATCTGTCTTAATATCATGCCTCTGAAACCGCCTTAAGCAATATGGCATAACCTCATAAGTTTTATCATCATCGAAATAACTTATGGATTCAACTTCTATCCAGTCCATTTCCTGTCCTGATTCTAAGTCATACACCTGCAAAGCTGTTAATTCCAGTCCCATCAACTCGTTGATTCTTCCATTGGCGTATTCTTCGTTAATCTGGACTCCTTTCCCATATATATCTCCCGGCTCGTACTGGGACTCATCCCAGTCCACTGTAAGAATTGTATCATCAGATCCAAAATATCCAAATTCCAAAAAATCTACTGTTACCTTTTTTTCTGTTTTTAACTTGATTTCTATATTCATGGTTTTTCTCCTTAAATGTTTTTTCCTAATCTATAAATGAATTACAGATTAAGAAAGATTTTTAGTTGTTAAATTTCAATTTTTCAGCATTATTCATTTACTTCACCTCAAAATTATTAAAACATTTTCAACTCAGGCATATGTTTTTGAATAGATTCAAATGCTTTATCCCAATCAATTTTATTGTCATTGTTACTTAAAATGTCTCTTAATACATCTGCTGCACCTTGATCGTTCATACGATTTAGAATCTCTTCTGCAATAATTTTCTTTGTTTCTAATTCTTTCATTTGATTCACCTCAATCTTTTACTTCTTCTTTTGCTTCTTGCATCAATATACCATTTGTGCAAATCTTTATTTAACTGATCAATTTCATTCATCCTTTTATTTTCATCAATTGATGATTTTTCCTTACCATTTTCTGCATATACAAATCGTACTGGTAATTCCATTACTTCACCTCATTCCGTACAATATTCTGTTATAAATTTATTCGTAGACAAAGCAAACGCTGAAACCTCTGGATTTGAATTAAACGCAGCTATTGCTCTTGCTAATCTGACCTGACAAGATTTGGCTTGTACTATTTATATTCTAGCACCATATCATATCCTCTCTTAAAACTCAACATCAATCACATGAATCATTACATATTCTGTCTGTCCAAAATACTCTTCACAGGCATCTGCAATAATACTTTCTGTGTCTCTGTCCGAATCTTCCTCCCGAAGCCTGTCAACAATTTTTTCAAGCTCCGTCTTATTTACTGCGTCGTTTGTTTTCACCTTAATAACCAAGGTTGCATTTTCGCCGTAGCCACCGGCATTAATTTCCGTAAATCTTATATATTTCATTTTCTGTCCTTTCCTCTGTCATACACATAGATACGAACCGGATAATCCTCATTTCCGTATTTTGTATCAAACATTATTTTGTAATGTTCAGACATCAATGGTTTCAGCAGATATCTGTTATTTGAACAACTAGGATACTGTGAAAGAAATTCCCTCATAGAATAATTGCATCCCTTGGGGAAATTAACGGACAACCATTCAACTATGCCGTCTACACCGGCACAATCTAAACGGCTCATGCCTTTATCCGCATACATCCATCGGCCACACCAGCCTCCACTAAAATAGAGTCTGTAATAGCCCAAATAACCGGGAAGATTATGCAGATCATCATGTACATCATCTGCTTCAATGCCAAGAAAACATCTGTTTTCATTGATGTACTGTTTTAAATCCACATTGTCCAATGCCCTTGGGCAACGGAACAATTCCTGATTTTCCTTTCCCTGAAATGTTCCATAAACTATACTACAATTTTCTGTCTGTATTAATTTCATCTTTTTTCTCCTTCATATACGTTTATGCTGCAATTTTCCATGTTCCCCGTCCTGTATGGAATAAAACTCCAGATGCCGCTAATTTTTGTAACGTCTGTCGGATTTTTGCCTCATAGTTTTTGTTATTCTTACATTTACTATGATTTTTTAACGCATTGTAGAGAGTTTCATTTGAAACTTCCTTTCCAAATTCCCTCACTACTGTCATAACAACATCTTTCCATGTTGCTGTTGCACTGTCCCTAATATCGCATTGATGATTTTGTGGTAATAAATAAGCGATCTCATAACCTGATGGCTTTTTGATTACCACAACATATTCATGTTCAATCATAAAAAATGCATTCCTTTGATTTGCATAATTACCAGTTCTACCAGACATGGTATTATGCTGCATTTTTATCAGAATTTGCACCATTTCTCCTGGTATTGCCAATTCAGATAGCATCGACTTGAATATACTTTTACCGTTTACTTTACGGCGGATATCACCTACAACTACAGCCTGATAAGAACCGGCCGGCATTGCGGCATATCCACGCAAAATAGCTCTATTTACTGAAAGCATTCCCTTTTCCCATGACATTTCCTGAATATCATGAGATGCCATATTTTTCGTATCCATCCACATCGAATTAGAATAATGCAGATGATTAATACATGGGTACGGTGGATGGATCATCTGTAGATCCGCTTCATAAAAAGCATCCGGTAATTCACTTTCTTCATCCATAATATCCATAGTAAGAATATTATTTCTTACTGGTGCAGGATTTAAATCTATTCCGCAATAAGGTATTTCCAAATCCCTGCACAAGTCTGACGTGGTACCGCCACCAGCAAAAATTTCTGACACAGAACCTGCTCCATATCTATATATAATTGCTGCCGGAATCCATCCTGAGAAATTTCCCCGATAGGAAGATGAACCCCAAGGTCCTCTTTCGGGAAACGATAGAACTGTCCCATTTGCATGTTGCTTCAAATAGGAAAAAATTTCGTTTTTATTCATATTTCCTCATTTCTGATGTACTGTAATACATTTTCCACCTTTTACTTTTAAGTGATCATAATCTTCATCCGGATAAATCAATATTTCTGATCCATCCATCAGATCTGGTACTAATCTTATTCTCCTTTTTATATTTTTACTTTCTTATATAAAATCACGTTGTTAGACAACGTGTAAATTAGATTGAAAATTTATATAAAACCCAAAAAAGGGCATAAAAAAAGACCGCCCTGAAAGCGATCATATTATAAAAAGCCATGTAAAATTTACATAGCTTTTTCGACTTATTTTTTTAATTTATTGACATGTTTATAATATCATACATACTAATTTTTTGCAACCGTATTCCAAAATTTCGAATAAATTATCCCAGAAAACACATCGTTATAAAGTCCTCCCTAATAAGTGATTAATTACCAAATGTCGCCGTAAAGCCCCTTGCTTTAGCAATGGGGATATAAGGCGACTTCTTTTGCTTAATTAGTTTTCTCAAAGTTATCTAATTTTATGTTGTATTAGATAACTTTAAGGTGTATAATATTTATATGGAATACAAATCTAACAATAATGTGGTTTATTCCTGTAAGTACCATGTGGTCTTTTGTCCAAAGTATCGACGTTCCGTTTTAATAAACGGTGTTGATGTCCGCTTAAAGGAGTTGATACAACAAACATGCGAACAGCTTAATGTCGAAATCATAGAAATGGAAATCATGCCAGACCATGTGCATTTGCTCATGGAAGTAGACCCGCAATTCGGTATTCATAAAGCCGTTAAGCAAATCAAAGGCTATTCATCTCGTGTTTTGAGAGAAGAATTTCCTTGTCTTAAATCAAGACTTCCAAGCCTTTGGACCAACAGTTATTTTGTTTCTACAGTTGGTGGTGCTCCACTTGCTGTAATCAAACAGTACATCGAAAATCAGAAAAACGTTTAGGCGGTGATATAATGCAGCTTTCAGAAACAGTAAAAGTATATCCAACTGAATATCAGAAAACCTTAATCACGCAGACTATGACAGAGTATATAGATACTGTTAATAGCCTTGTTTCTGAGGCTGTAAGTGGTCATTCTATTGCAAAGACTACCACTGCTGATGTAAGTGCCGACCTGCCAAGCGCATTGCTTAATCAGTGTATTCGTGATGCAAAATCCATTGTAAAGAAGCACTACAAATACTGTCGTAAGGCTGTTCTTAAAAACAGAAGCCTCGCAAAGCGTGGCTCTGCTATCAGAACCAAAGCACCTAATCTTCCAATACTGAAAAAACATTGCTGTTATATCAATAATCAAAACTATAAAGTTAAGAATAACTGTATCGAATTTCCAGTAATGATAGACGGTAAATCAAAACGTATTTCTGTTTTCGTAAAGCTCACAGACCGTCAGAAAGCATTATTTTCTGATGCAAAGTTTGGTACTATGCGTATCGTGATTAAGAACCATACACTTGTTGCTCAAATCGTATACGAGGTTGCAGAACCTGAACTCAAGTTGGATGGCAATGTTATGGGTATAGACTTAGGTATCAAATGTCCTGCGGTTAGCTATTGTTCTGAGGGTTCTGTTAAGTTTTATGGTAATGGTCGCAAAAACAAATATATGCGTAGACATTATGCTTATCTTCGTAAAAAGTTACAGACCTCTAAAAAGATAAATGCTGTAAAACGAATCAATGATAAGGAACAACGCATAATGCGTGATATCGACCATAAAATAAGCCACGACATTGTAGAAACAGCAGTAGCTCACAATGTTAAAGTGATTAAGTTAGAGCACCTACAAAACATTCGCTCTACGACAAGAAAAAGTCGTAAAAACAATCATAGTCTGCACACATGGTCATTCTATAGGCTTGCTCAATTTATAGAATATAAGGCAAAGTTAGCAGGCATATCCGTTGAGTATGTAGATTCAGCATACACAAGCCAGAGATGTCCTATCTGCGGAAGTGTTCATCACGCAGATGATAGAAACTATACTTGTGAATGTGGATTCCATATCCATAGAGACCTTTTGGGTGCTATGAATATCTGTAACTCAACTGAGTTTGTTGGTAACAGACAAACTGCGTAGAGAACTATATGTTCTGCTCTACGAGGGCTGATGGCACAGCCCTAACTTGGGGTACGACCTATCAGAAATGAACTGGTCAGCCGATACCTTTCGGCAGCCACCAAGAATCCCCTGCCTTTAGGCATGGGGAGTGTCAATATATTACCCATTTTCTTTACCAACATTTACTACATTTTCCTAACCCCTGACTTATTGCCTGTTCTTCTGTGATTTGTACAGCCTTATCGGGATTCATCCTTCCACAATTATTGATACTATGGTATTTATTTCCTGTTGCTGACTTCCAAACCATTAAAGTACTGGACCCAGTGGTATCCTGATCATTTGATGAGATTGTTCCTTCGTTTGATTCGGATGCAGAATTCATATTTCCCGAATTTTCAGAATTTGAACTTTCAGATGCACCACCAGATTTCGTATTATTTTCAGATTTAACATTTTCATTTTTTGTATATGATTCTGCATTAGAGACATTAATATCAGTATTGCTATCAGAGGTTTCTGTTACCAGGTTGCTGTCACCAGTAGCATAATCAATTTTTACATTCGGTTGCACATTATAGCAATAAACATTAAAAAGTATTCCTTCCCCATTATCTTCCACAGACTCGGCTTCAATCTGTACGCCACTTGCAAGAAGATTGTCTCCCTCAAAAACAGGTGTTACACGGTACATAACGTGGTTGTTTGTTTCTTTTACATAATCTGCTACCATATTTTCAAATGGTAACATTCCATCTACATTTAAGTATCTTGTACCGGTAATCAGATTTTTCGTATTGGCATTTTCGCCAGAAAGCTGGTATCCAATTAAATGACATCTATTATATAAATACTTTCCATCTACCACATCGTATTTTATGGTATGCCATCCCGTAGGTTTAACAGAGCCAATATTTCCTCTTTCTTCTGTCGGCATTAAATCCGTGCCAATGCAGGCATATACTACCCCACATCGTCCTAAGTTATCTAAATCACTATAATACTCATATGACGTCGTAGATAGATCTGTTTCTAAGAACTTAGGTGTATTACCATTTATCTCAACATATGGTTTGCCTGAATATTCTGGAATATCAGATACTGAAATTGTGACTTCTGTTGACGGTTTAGTTTGCGACTCGATCTGCTCTTCTGTCTCAATCTCTGTATCTGTTGATTCTATTACCTTTTCAGTTTCTTCTGCAGCTAATTTTGAAGTTTCAGTTTCCAGCTTTTCTGTTTCTGACGGTTCATTTTTAACAGCTTCTGAGCCTTGTATTATTTCTGATGATTCAGTTGATATTTCAGCAACTATATCCGACTGATTGCTGTCTGTTGGAATCATATAACAGAATATTACAAACAAAGAACCTATAATTACTGGACGTAATATTTTTGATTTAGGCAGCATATTCCAAATTTTTTTTACCGGTTTTACTGGTAATGATACGATCCCCAGCAAACACATAAAAACAGATCCTGCATGGAATCCAAACACAGGCAGGCATAAAATACAAAATATTGCAAAAATCCAATTAAATACTTTCACGTTTCCATTCCTCCATTGTAATTTTTTCATGTGAATTTCCTTCAAATTCGTCGACATATGTTAATTTCCATTCATTTTCAACTAATGGAATATCGAAATACATATCTGCCGGATAAATTCTGTTCCATTTAAAGAGAATAATCTCCTTTATTCTTTCTTTGTATTTTTCCAACGAAAGATTTTCCACAAAACAAAAATCTTCTTCACATGCCTTATCTAAAAAATTCTCATCTACGGCAATATTGCCCGTCAAAGGAAACTCAAATTGTTTTGCTGTATAATTGTTAATCCATATCTTTCTCCCATTTACCATATTTAAAAGGTATTTTCTCAATATTTTGTCCTGACTTTGGCGACGATTATTGAACATCATCCCCCTATTATCATCTACTGCCACACATACAATCATTGTTTCACTTCCTTATATAAATATGATAACACAATCTACAACCGAAGTAAATGCAAGAAGTGGACTGCCACACTAATTACTTAGGTGAACAGTCCACTTCTTAAAAATCTTTTTTTTCGAATAGAAGTGTTTCTGTTATATTGATAAAGCACTCCCATTGTTGATATTTAAGCTATTTTCTATTTTACAAAATACTTCTTTTTTATAAATGCAGAACTCTTTCTTTTATTTCCTGTGTACGTCCCTGGTTCCAGAATTGACTGCCAATATAGCCGCATGTCCTTCTGGCCACACTCATTCTGTTCTGATCTCTGTTGCCACAATTTGGACATTTCCAAACGAGTTTGCCATGTTTATCTTCTACAATTTGAATTTCTCCATCAAATCCACATACTTCGCAGTAATCGCTTTTCGTATTTAATTCTGCATACATGATTGTTTCATATATGTACTGAATTAAAGTAACAACTGCCGGTATGTTATTCTGCATATTCGGAACTTCAACATAACTAATTGCTCCGCCGGGTGATAGTTTTTGAAATTCAGACTCAAATTTCAGCTTATCAAAAGCATTTATTTTTTCTGTGACGTGAACATGATAGCTGTTTGTAATATAGTTTTTATCACTTACTCCTGGAATTATGCCAAATCTGCGCTGTAATGCTTTAGCAAATTTATAAGTGGTCGATTCCAACGGGGTCCCATATAAACTATAATCTATGTTCTCTGCCTTTTTCCACTCTTCGCACTTGTCATTCATATGCTGCATGATCTCTTTTGCAAAACCTATAGCCTCCGGATCTGTATGGCTCTTGTGTAACATCCGGAATACACATTCATGAAGGCCCGCATATCCAAGTGACAACGTGGAATAACCATCGTATAACAACTTATCAATGGGTTCTTTTTTGTCCAGTCTTGCCAAAGCACCATACTGCCATAAGATTGGAGCAGCATCCGATGGTGTGCCAAGTAGCCTTAAGTGTCTGACACGTAAACCTTTATGACATAATTCAAGTCTTTCGTCAAACACTTTCCAAAATCCATCCATATCGCCTGCGGCGGTACATGCAACATCCGGAAGATTAATCGTGACAACACCCTGATTAAATCTGCCCCAATATTTATGCATATCTTCCTTATAATTTAATGCATTAGCAATATTGCCTTTTGTTTTAGTAAATCTGTCTGGCGTTAAAAATGACCGGCAGCCCATGCAGCCATATACGTCTCCTTCTTTGATTTCCTTCATTTTCTTTTCAGAAATATAATCTGGAACCATTCTTTTTGCTGTGCATTCCGCAGCAAGCTTTGTCAGCCAAAAGTACTCGCTGTTTTCATGCACATTATCCTCGGATAGAACGTACAATAATTTAGGGAAAGCCGGTGTAATCCATTTTCCATGCTCATTCTGTACACCCTTGATTCGCTGCTTCAGAATTTCTGCAATAAATCTTACCATATCATCCCTCTGCTGTCCTTCCGGCACTTCATTGATATACATATAAAGGGATACAAACGGCGCCTGTCCATTTGTTGTCATTAACGTGATCAGCTGATACTGGATCAGTTGTACTCCTGCAGCGATTTCTACGTCCAGCCGACTCTCCACCGTCCGCATGATCTGCTCTTTTGTTGCATGCATATCATTTGCCTTATATTCCGCTATGACCTGTTTTTCAATTTTCTTTCTTGACACATCAATAAATGGCACTAGATGTGCAATAGAAATTGTCTGTCCGCCGTACTGTACACTTGCAATCTGTGCAATCGCCTGTGTTGCAATGTTACAGGCTGTTGCAAAACTTTTTGGTTTGCTGATGTATGTTCCACTGATAACGGTTCCATTCTGAAGCATATCTTCTAAATTGACCAGACAACAATTGTGCATATGCTGCGCGAAATAATCGGCATCATGAAAATGAATAATTCCTTCCTCATGCGCATTCCATACATCTTCCGGTACTAACACACGCTTGCATAAGTCTTTGCTTACTTCTCCGGCCATATAGTCACGCTGTACGCTGTTTACAACAGGATTTTTATTTGAATTTTCCTGTTTCACCAGCTCATTGTTACATTCCAACAACGACAAAATGCTTTCGTCAGTCGTGTTTTGTTTCCGTGATAATGCACGCTTGAAACGGTACTTAATATAATTACGGGCAACCTCGTACCCATCTTCTGCCATAATTTCATCTTCTACCATATCTGATATTTCTTCTACCGAAACTGCTCTTTTCAAACCATGTGTTTTTTTCTGCACTTTTTCTGCAATGGACATGATCTGATGATATGTAAGCTGTTTTTCTTCTGATACAGATAAGTTTGCTGCTTCTACAGCATTGGTGATTTTTTCAATGTTAAATTCATTCTGTTCTCCATTTCTTTTTATAATATACATAGTTTACCCTCCCAAGAAAAAAAGGAAACCACGAAAAACTTCATGGTTTCCTTTGATTTACTGATTGATTTTCTTATGTAATAAGACTACCACTATTACTTTAAAAAATCAATAAATGATCGGTTTAATTATTTTTGCACCGGTGTTAAGCAGTCCCATTTCATATAGAAATTGAGATGGTGTTTGTTTTTTCTTTCCATTGGAACCGGAATAGAAAATTTTACAAACATCTTTTGCCCTTGTTACGGCAACATAGAAGAGTCGTCTTTCTTCTTCTATATCATCCGACTTTTTATAAGGACAATTACCATCATCGGCATTTAAGATGTATACTCTGCTCCATTCCAGTCCTTTTGCAGAATGGAATGTAGATAAACAGACGCCATCTTTCCTTTTGTCTCTCTTCTTTTGCTGCAGCGATTCAGAATAGAACTTGGCATATGCCTGCCATTCTTCCATCGAACCTTGTTCTTTAGCTTCTTCAAGCAGTAAATTCAATGTCTGCATACAGATTTCCAGGTCACGTCCGGTAAATTCACAAAATTTGCCGATAAACGTCATATACCCCATGCTTAACAAGCTTTGAACGAATCCGTATGGTACTGTTTGTTCTTTCAACATATCAATATCATATAGCAACTCATTGATTTTTGACATTGCATGCACGGATTTATCTCCTAATTTTTTACAGGCTTCAAATAAGTCTGCCTTACTAAAACTGCAATTTTTAAACGGTTCCGCTTTTAAGAATCTTGACGGTCTGTTCAAGATTCTCTGCAGATCCCCTTTTCTTTCGTTTCCACATGAGAGACGGTAATATGCCATAATGTCTTGAAATATGAAGTCTTCATGGTAATCTTTTATTGCCTCCGTCGTATAGAACGGAACCTTCAGTTTTAACAGTTTTCCTGCCAAAAGCTGGTTTTCCATATTCGTCCGGTACAATACCGCCATATCAGTGTATTTAACTCCCTGTTTTCGAAGAGAATTCATATCTTTTAAAATACAATCTACTTCCTGTATCTGCCCATTGCACGCAATGGCAGATACAGCCCCCTGCTCTTCCCGGAAACCATGAAAATTTTTTTCAAACCTGTTTTTATTGATACGAATCAGATTTCCAGCATATTTAATAACTTCTGTACCGGATCTGTAATTCGTATCCATATAGATTGTCCGACATTTAGGGAATGTTTTTGGAAAATCAAGCATGATCGAACTGTCCGCAGATCGGAACTTGTAGATCGACTGATCGTCGTCTCCCACAACAAATAAGTTTCCATCCGGACCAGCAAGCATATAAAAAATATCTGCCTGGATACTGTTTGTATCCTGAAACTCATCAATCATTATATGTGTAAACTGATTTTTCCAGTATTGAAGAGTTTCCTTATCTTCCATGAAGCATTTCTGACAAATGACAAGCATATCATCAAAATCGATCTTATTCTTCTCTTTTTTAAACTCATCATATGCCTGATATGTTGCACGGAAAATATCTTTTTCACTGTGTTCTGGCTGATATTTTCTATAATCCATGCCTTTATTCCGGACATAACCAATTTCAGCTATCATATTTTTTATGTATTCCTGCAAGTCAGTACTACTGACTTTTTTGCATAAAAAATTAAACATGAACTCCCACTGTTCGTTTGCCCGCAGGATGTCTTCTTTTGTATAGTTATATGCCTTGGCAAGCACCCGGAAACAAATGGAATGTATAGTTCCAAAAAAAGCTTGTGTAGGACCATACTCTTTCTCGTAGCGTTTCTGCATCTGATCAGCAGCCTCTTTGGTAAATGTTATGATCAGAATATTGCTTGGATTAACACCTGATTCAATCAACTGGTGCACCCTTGCAACAATCACTGTTGTCTTTCCACTTCCTGGACAAGATACGACAAGCATCTGTCCATTTTTAAAATTTACAGCTTCCTGCTGTTTTGTATTTAGCATATTTTTTCTCTCTTTCTTATTTAAATCATTGAATTAATCTACAATCCGGTACTTTCCAACACGGCTGGCCAGGTTTGTATGATTCGTTATTTTCTTTGATCTCCACAAGCCTTGTCGCATCTCCATCCAAGTGTTCCTTAATAAAGAAACTTTTTGCAAGTTCTATATTGCTTGCTTCTACCAGATTAGCGTGTGAAATTCCATTGACTAAAAAATTTATTTTATATAACATGTGTTTTCCCTCCATTTTTGTTTTAACCCATGCAGAATGGAAATACAGAATCCCATTCCCATTGAAAACTTTTACATTTTTCTGATATTTCCTTTTCGATTCCATCACAAATATAATTCCATCTATAATGACAACCTGGATACTGCTTCTTAACATATTCTATATTTTCAAAAGCCCATGTAAGAAGCATTAACGCATCTTCTCTTGTTGCAGCCTGAATATTTGCACACAATGCATGTGCTTTTTCCTGTTCAAACCACTTTTTTATTATTTTTTTGGGATCACTTGAATTGAAACGATACACTTCCTCTTCAAATAGTCCTGCTACTGTTAAACAATATTTTCCCATTATTTTCCCTCCCAAATTTCCCAGTTATTACTAATTTGTGTTTTCTTGTAATAACGAGAATTGTCCATAGCCATCCAAAATGGTCTTTTGAACTGATAGGCTGCCTCATGCTTATAAGCAATCCTTTCTGTTTCTCCAATCGTCCACTTTATGATGCTTCCGACTGGCAGCGCCGATAAAGATCGTGTTTTCTTTTCCTTCCTTTTTTCCCTGCACAGCCTTCTGTACTCCAAAGCATTTTCATTATCTGTATCACTTAATAGCTTTAAGATTGATTCCGGGCAGTCATAATAATAAGGAATTACGGTCTCATCCATGTACTTATAGGAAAAATAATCTCCTCTTATAGATGTTAGAAGAATGGCACACCATATTTTTCCATCCTCAATTGATTCATAAACGCTTTTGCCATCCGATTCTCCGAGATAACGCATACAATCTTTTATGGCAGCATAATATACACTTCCGATCACTACCGATTTTAAAACGACAAAGTGTCATCTATTGTATCCTTGTGAAAAATAAGCATCACATTCTGCTTTTCGGTCTATTTTCCCGGATTTAAAATATGATGCCCTATATTCCGTCCATCCCATTAAATTTTCTCCATTCTATCGCAGCCAACAAACCCATCAGGTTATATTGGCTGCAATGTTATATTGTAATTTGTCTTAAACTCATGCAATTACATCATCGTATATACGATCAAGCCATGCATAAAGTTCATCGAGCTGCTCTGCTGTTATTTCTTCATCCTTATAAAATGATGAAATATAATCCTCTATGTCAAGTTTTGATCTTTCACGCATATAGCATAGAATATAATCTTTTATTCTTTTTGATTCCATATCTTTTTTCCTTCCCTTAAACATAACTCAGTTTTTTCCCGCGTTGAACATTTTCCCCGCGGAAACAACTTCCACAATACTCCCATGTATCTTCTGCAACCCTTTTAAATGTTGTGTATACTGGACGTATTTTGCCATTGTCATTGTCATACATGTGATTCGCCGGTTCTCCAACCTGAGAGCAATCACCTCTCATGCATGCCGGTGGAAGCATATTCATTGCTTCATCGACAATTTTTTCTTCCACTAAATCACCAACTTCCAGTGCATCTGGTCCATAATACCAACTTTCGTTATAGACTTTTTTTCCATTGTACTGTCGGCATTCTTTAATCTTTGGCCCACGATAAATACATTCTCTGATATATAATTTTTCTTTTATCCAAGAATAATCTTTTTCTGCATGAGTCAAATACTTTTCCGCAATTTCTCTTGCTGGAAATATAACCGTATTACCAACATGGATTGTATTCCCTTTTCTGTCGTATACCACCTCATAACCGGTGGATTCAATCCAGTCAGGAATAGGTGTTTCTGTCAAGTACCCATTTTCCACGAATCTTTCCGCGGCTATCGTACTATCATATCCTTCCGCTACCGGCTCACCTACAGAAATGTTTTTGTAGGCTGGTACGTTTCTTTTTCCTTTTTCTGTTAATACAAAGTATTTTCCTTCGTCTGCTTTGTATCTGTTATTAAAAATTTTCTCCATATTTATTACCTCGTGCTATCATCATTTTTTTTCTGTATTCTTTAACCTGTTCTATGGTCAGCCATTCCGGTTTCTCATCATCCGCAAATGATTTCCATAGTTTTTCCATTTCATCACAGTGTTTTTCAACTGTCTTATAGTACAAATTACTTTCATGTCCAAAACCAAACCCAAGAAAGTACTCACAATCATGCTGCAGCCTGCTTAACATCCGATAATCAAATTCCCTCGGATGTCTTTTGAAAGGAGCCTCGCACTCAACCTCTTCCATAACTCTTTCAAACGGTTCACCGCAAATATCCCCATCTTCGGGATGTCTGTATGCTCCTGTGTGCAAGTCTAATTCACCATGCCCGTTATCCAGATCAAAATATATTTTCCCGTTTTCATCCTCATAACATGGGTAATTTCCTGTTCCTCCAAAGCCAATGTAATTAATTTTCATTTTTTCCTCCACTATATTTTTTTAACGTACATTTTTATATATTTCATCACGTTACGATATTGTAACGTGTATTTTAGATTAAAAAATATAACTTAATCTATACTAAAGTCCTGTGTAAGGACATAAAAAAAGATCGCTCCGTGGCGATCACATTATAAAAAGCCATGCGAAGTCCACATGGCTTTTTTGATTTGTTTTTTAATTTTATTTATGATTTTATTTTACCATATATATTGAATATTTGCAACTTTTTTGTGGAATCAGTCATCAATCAGTCAAGCTCCTAGCAGATCAAAAAGACTGATCTGTTCCCATTCATCAACCTCAATATCAGTAAATTCAATCTGTTTTTTTAGTGGAACATTTAAAGGCCCATCTATGAGCGAATTATTTTCTGAACTTAAGGACATTTTTTTATCTTCCATATTCTTTGCACTGTTATGTTCTCCGTCAGTCCGCAATTCTCTGATATACCACATAGGTGCTTCTACAATAAGTCCCGGAAACCTGGAAATGATTCCATCTATCTGCTCTTTTGTGATAGTATCGAGAGAAATCATTTCTCTTGGAACTGATATGCACAGTTCGTCAACAAGTTCTTTTCTTCTTAAATCCGGACGCACCTTTTTCAGATACATTCCTTTGCAGATGTCTTTTGTTTGAAGGGACATCATTGTATCAATCAAGGATTGTGTTTGCTCTTCATATCCAAAAGTAAAGCGGTCTGGATGAGCCTTTGCAAATTCAACCAGCACGTTTTCCGTGCGGTATACTTTGGAAATATCATTTGTATCATAACAATACTTTCCTTTTACCCATTCACATATCACATCTTCTGACATATATTTATCTGGAACAGATATCGGTTTGTTAAAAAGTTTTTCTTCTACTACTGTTTTCCAAAAAGACTCTTTATCTACGTCAGACAGCTTATCAATAATATCTGTGTTTCTTTCAACTGCAAAGCTATTTGAACGCATTGCAATAAGCAGCATATCCACTGTCAGAAATTTATTTGGCATTTCTGTAATTTTAGCACCATGCTTGCTTAAAAAAAGCTTCCAATCCTCTTCTGTCTTCGGATTATAAGATCCGTTATGTAACTCGACATCTTTCGTAACCTCTTTTTTGAAATCACGGTATTTATTTGATAAATGTTTTTCCTGGTCTTTTTCCAAATTTAAAAGTGGTGTATAGCATCCGTTACTTAACAGCTCATTCCAAAATGAATCATCCTCTACAAACTCATTCGGAACATAACGTATTGCATACGGATATCTCTTGCAGACTTCGAGACATACCTCTTTTGATTTGAACTCTTCTGGAAGATATTGCAGCATCCATCCAAGCCCATTATAATACATATGGTTACCATTTCCACGATCATAAATATCCCATCGTCTTATCGTTTCTGCAATAAGTTTCCAGGAAATCACTATCTTTTTCAGGTTCTCAGGAATCTTGCTGTAATGAAATCCACCAGTCATACAACAGCACTGATAAAATACTTTGTCTTTTAATTCATCCGGTAGTTTTATCATATAATCCGTAAATCCAGTATCTTTGTAATTTCTTACACAATACTCAAGATAATGATAAAGCAGATCCTTGTTCCACCTTTCTATAGGAATTTCTCGCAGTCCTCCGCTATTTTCGCAAATAACTTCCAGTAAATTTTTGTCTGACAGAAGATCTATATATTGGGAAAGCCAATTAACAGCACTCCAGTCTTTTTTGCACAGAGTAACAAAACGTTTAGCCGTCATGAATCTTGCCGGGATATCTCTTACATGGAGATATTTTTGATGTTTGATTGCATGATCTACAAGCTCATCTGTAACAAACTCCTTTGGAATCATGTTTAATGCACGGGATTCCTTTTCCACCAACTCAGCAAGTGTTTGATAGTCACGCTTTTTATGAAAATATTTTCCCTCACTGATTAGTACTTTTATAACCGGAATGGTGTCATTTGCACTTGCTTTAATATGTTCCTCTGTATCTTCCCTACGAATAATTGTATCAATGGAAAGTGCATCTTTGTCATTCTCTTTTAATTTTTTTATTGCCTTCTCCACATTTTGATAGCACAATAAATATATTTTTATTTTGATAGGATCCGTATAATTGATCACATATCCTTCCTGTTCTTTTTGTGGTAAATTTTTAAATTTCATATTTGTATCCTCCTGCCGCATGTCATCAGACATGTGTTATCATTGTCCAATTAATAAGGCAGCCGGTTATATTTTCCTAGCTGCCTTTATGTATCATTATAAATTATGTCTTATACAAAAAATCAACAAATGTGAGTTTGTTACTTCGCAATATTGATATATTCTACATCTGGATTGTTTTTGTAAATCTCTCTGATTTCCGTTTCCGTATACTGTTTTTCAAGCACATACGGATCATTGTAAGTTCTGTGTGTCACTGTTCCATCTTTCCATTTCACTGCAACATATAACATTTTTCTCTCTCCATTCATGTAAATCTTAGTTTCATTCGGCTAATACGCTAATACAGATGTATAATAATCTAACTCAGTTTCATCTAATCCATGTTCTTCAGCAGATTCAACGTCTTTCAGTATATTAAAAATCATATCTATTGTCATATCTAATGTATATGATTCCCAATATTCTTCTTTTGTTAAATCATCATCTTCTGAACCGAGAAAATAAAATGCGTTATCACCAATTCTACAGCAAATGCCAATACATCCTGCATATTCTTCTTCGATTGAAACAGTTCCAGATTCAAAACCATTTCTAATCATTTCTCTTGTAATCATGTCCTATCCTCCAATCTTCTAAAGAAATGCGAATTTAGTCTGCTTCTTTTTCATTTAATAACTTATCTGCATCTCTATCCAAATCCAAGATTTCGTTTGCAACTAAATTTGCAGTCTGCCTATTACATCCTGTCATTTGCATAACCCTGTTTTCCATTATAGTTATAATGTTATTATGAACTGCTTTCAATTCTTCTCTTGTCAACATTTTAATCACCATTTACCTTTCTTAAAAACCATAGGAAACACGCATTTCTACACTTCTATTCTTCCATATTTTTCAAGTTCTTTAAAATCTGAAAATAAGAAGACATCATCAACTGTAATTCTTATTCTGTTTCTCTCTTTATCAACTGCAATCGGATAAACTCTATTTGCGTATAATGCACTTCCGTCAATTCCGCAAGTCTCTTTGCAATAGAATTTTCCAAAACTAGGCATCAATTCACCCAATGTCATTTTTATCATTCCTCCTTATGAAATATCCATTTACTCTGTTTTATCAAACATTCCTTCAAAATCAAGTTCGTCAAAGATCATATTAAGTTCTTCAAAAATAACATTTTCTAATTGGATCTTTACACACATTCCATCATCCTGAAAATATTCATCTCCTACAATTTTTCTAAGGTTTTGTACAAATTCATCCACATCACTTAGCGGAATCCATATACAAAATGAAGTTCCCTCATCCATCCATCCAAGATCAATGGCATATTTTTGTATTAATTTATATAACTTTAAGTCTTCCGACATTTGCACATCTCCTGTATCTTCATATACTAATTTCATCTTTTTTCCCCCTTTTCAAATTCGTCAGCAAATTTCTGTGTAAATTTGCCGATCTTATAAGTACCATAATTGACTTTAATCTGTCCTGTAATTTCCAAGTATCCGTTTTTTACCATCTCATTGATAAGATTTTGACAATCGGCACTCAGGAAACATTCTCCGTCATCAAGTGAGTATTTTGGAAAATTGATTGTTACATCTCCGTAGTACTCTCCATCTGATGTATAGGCAATAACTGCCTTTCTCTGAAACATATCTGCATATGTCTCTACTAAAAACTTCACTTGCTTATCGCTTACTCTCATATTATTTTCCTTCTTTCATAAATCGTTTTCAGTTTTTATATAATCACGCTGTTAAAAAACGTGTAGTTTAGATTAAAAATTTATATAAAACCCTATAAAAGGGTATAAAAAAAGACCGCCTAAGCGATCTATAATTAGAAAAAGCCATGTGAAAATCACACGGCTTTTTTGATTTATTTTTTTAATTTATTTATGCGTTTATGTTAGCATAAATAACAAATTATTGCAACAGAAAATTAGATCAATTCAAAACTGATTAACGACTGTTCCAACAATGAAAGTGCTTCTTTTTCCATTAGATATTCTTCTTCGGAAATGATTCCCAATTCAAAATCTATTTTTGAATCACTTTCGTATCGGAACAGTTCTTGAAACATCATTGTCCTTTTTCTCATGCTGCCTGAAAAATGAAGCATTACTTTGTTATCTCCATCTTTCACCTTTTGCTTAAGATAAGCATATCCTCGTCTTGTTTCCTGTGCTATTGTTTCTTTTTTCACAGGTAAATCACCTCACAATTATCGTTTGATCTTTTCAATGAATGAAATTTCCTCATCGAATTTTTTCGTGCTTTCATTTCGTTTCAATTCATCCAACCAGTCGGACAACATATCGTCCAGCGAATGATATTCCAAATGACCGCAGTCCACTTTTCCTTTCCATTCACAATTTTTCACATCTTTACTGTACAGAATTGTGTCTGCCAAAACTAATCTGCCATCAGGATAGAATCTCCACATATAATCATAGAAATCACAAATGCTTCCCATGATTTCTAATTTGTCATCCCATTCTGAGAATACACCTTCCGTTAATTCTGAAACAGTTAATGCATCTTGCTTTTGGATCATTTCTCCATAACTATATCCATGATCCCTTTTATATCTACTCTCCATATATTCTCCAATCTATGAAACCATGCCGGGTGATATATTCACCCGGCACCATACTCTTACACTTCCTCAATCCCTGGCAGCATTTCACCAAGGTGTAGTTCTTCGCGTACAATGTTGTAAGCTTTGGTTACTGCAGACATGCGATCTACAAAGTATAACCACTTATGAACATCATCATCCGTCCAATCTCCACGAAAATCATTCATAATTTCTTCATCAAGATTGATAAAATCAAGAATATCCGTCTCGTGATCGTTTTCAATAGATCTTAACCTGGCAGATAGCTCTGCATAGCATTTTCTTAATTCTTCCATTTTTCGCTCTCCTCAATTACTGTTGAACACTATCTTTTACATCATCTTCCTGTAAAGCCAAACTTTCGTACAACGGAAGAGACATAATATACGGATGATCATAGTCAATCTGATAAATAATCGCATTTGGTGCAAATGACTTTATCCTTTCGACATCAGATAAGCTACTAAACTGGCGTATCTGTCGATGCACCCATCTATTGTAACGATTTCCCGTATCCCTCAGTGTCATTCTTCCAATGAGCATCTGCTCAACCAGCGGATCATCTTTGGGGATAACAATATACAGTTCCCAGTCTTTTTCATTTATGAGCTGGCTTAATTTTGCTGCCACCTCATCATAATACGATGCAAAAACAACGTCATATTCTTCTGTTTTTTTGATCAACTCTGATACATACTGATTTTTCCAACCAGCGTCTTTGGTTCTGTACGGAGCACTGTCAAAGTCAACACAATTCAACTTGCAATTTTTTACAGCTGTACTTTTCCCGCAACATGATGTTGCTAAAATAATTTTTTTATTCATATTATTTTCTCTTCTTTCTCCTGTGGTCAGGTATTAATTTTTAACACTTCTCAAAAATAATTTATAAATCAGCTTGCACAATCCAGCAAAAACATTTCTACATCTGAAAAATAATACTCACTGGTTGCCATAACCTTGGCATATTCTTTTTCTCCTTCAAATGCATTAATTACTGCCTGCTCATCCAAATTCATTTCAGAATATTTTTTCTTTCCATATGCCGGCGGCAGCCATCCTTTTTTCTGTGAACCGTAAATATTGAATTTTTTTAATAGCTCTTCATTCTTGAATACAATGTGACAGGTTCCTTTTTTGTAAAAAGTAACCTTAAAATATTTCAGATCAATATTTTTTGTCTGTCCTGAATTCTGAGCCAGTGTTAAGGCATCATTAAGAGCCAGATCATCCGTCCTTCCACCATCCAGATAATTGAAACACTTTTCAATATCTGCTAACTTTGTTCTTACACGGTAATCAAGACAATAACTTCCACTGTATGACGTGTACGCATTGAGCGGGATGATTACTTTTTTGTTTACCATGTAAGCACTGTTTGTTTTCCATCCGTTGTAATAATGGATGTTTGAACCCATTTCGTCATAGTAATAATGTTTATGACTAAATTCTTCAAACAGCCCTACAATGGCATCTTCGATGCCTCTTGACACATTTTTTAACATGTCAATTTTTACTTCCAAGACATTAAACATGGAAAACTCCACATCCATCAATTCGGAAACCTTATTGTAATACTCTCTCTGAAGATTGTCGGTCAGATTTCCGATAAACTTTGGATTCGTAAATAATGCTTTCCAATATTTCCGTCTTACAAGACGAATGTATTCATTGACGGAAGCCTGTCCGTCATATCGGTTAAGCTGTGTGCAAAGATTTAACGAAAGAATACATTCCCCTGTTGCTTCCGTTCTTCCGTCTTCATTCTTTTTGAACTCAGACAAAATAACCGGCTGCATTCCCTGGTATTCTCTGATCAGCCTGCATCCAGCTTCCACTTCCAGCTTGTACTGTTCCACGATTGCTTTAATAAAATTGTTTTCCACAAGCTGATCCGTATTTGGATCTGCAGTTTCTTTTACTGTCTTCTCTCTCTGTAGTCGGTCAATAATGGACGAATGCCTTTCCTTCTTTGGAAACTGTACTTTTACAAGAGCCACTTCAACCGGCGTCTTTCTTTCAGCCTCCATAAATGCACTCTGAACATATTCCACAGTTCCATTGCTCTGTTCGATCTTCTTTGCAAGAAGGATTCGATCGTTGCTGCACTGATTTTTCAATGTTTCTGCATTCAAAAGACAGACGATTGCGCCTCCGGTAATTTCCTGCATTTCCATTGCCTTCAGAAGATGTCTGCATCCGTCACTAAAAGGCGGATTCATAATGATTAAATCGTACATTTTCATGGTGTCATATGTCAGGAAATCATCGTGAACAACACGCATGCCATTTCCCTTTAAAATATGACGGAGATTCTGATCTTTCTCGATGCAGTCTACATCCAAAAAGTTCTCTTCTCTTGTCCATGATCCCAAAACTTTTTTTGCTTCTTTCTGCAGGTATTCTACAATATTTCCTTTCCCTGCGGATGGTTCAAGGACAGTTCTAATCATTTTAAAATTGAGACCATCCACCATTTTTTTAATCATTTTATCCGGTGTCGGGTAAAAATCTTTGTTTTCTAACATATTTTTTCCTCCTAGAAAGGACACGCCCCCTGCGGGCGCATCCACTAAAATCTGCACCCATGGGTGACGTATTGCCCTACAGGAGACAATACGGTTATTTTCTTTCGTTTAAAATATGGATAGCTTCAGATACATGCTTTTGCTGCAATCCACCATCCGATATTTTATTTACAAAAAATTTTGTCTGAACCAGAATATTTTCAAGACCATATTTCTGATATTCTAATTTGTTGAAATCATCGTCCAGTATAACCGCCTGAATTTCATTTTTATCATTTTTCGCCTGCAGCCACATAAAAATTTCATATGGACGGCATCCGTTTATCGTTGGCGTTTTATCTAGTATCTTCATATCATACTGTGCCAACGTATCAACAAGGTATTGATACATACAATATGCTTTTAAATCTGATGGATCATCCAGCTCTTTCCAAGTGGATGCTAATACAATCTTAGCATCACAAGCGTGGTATATTTCAGAAAGCAATTTTACATGAAATTCGCTAATTTCATTGTATATTTTTTCTGCCGCTGGAATCTCATTTTCCTTTATTGATTCAAAATAAGCCTTCGAATTCAGAACCCCATCAATATCAAGAAAGATGATTTTCTTTTTCATTTTCCTCCCTTCTCGGTCAAAGACCAGGTTAACGCCTTTTCAGTTTTCTATAATGCTTTTTCAACTTTCTCATATAACTTGGTTCATTACGCTCGATGTGCCATTTTCCCATTGGATATTTTTCTATCTCATCCTTGTGTTCAAGAAGATAATCCATTTTAAAACACTTACGTCCCGGTTTCCAAACACAATCATAAGGATCATACACAAGAACACATTTTCCATCATTTCTTAATCTGCACTCTGTATCTCGCACCTTAAAATGATAACCAGATTTTATTCCTAATAGCTTATGGCTTGTTTCCCAATCGGCATAGCCTTCACGATAGTCGATTTCCTTTTCAAAAAATTTGCAGTCATTTTCTTCATCTATTATGTAATGATAATCCTCTCCATGATGATCTGCTTCACAGCACCAACCACGTCTTATATCTCTTTCTTCATCCATGTATTCAGATGAAAAGACTAAATTTTTACAATCTGTACATTTTCCCATTTTATTATTTCCTTTCCGTATCTCCTCTGCCACACATACTACCATGGAAGGTGGCATGATGATTGCTTAGTTTTGTTATTTGAACATATATTTCTCTTCAAAACAACAACCTTCTGGCAGCCGAAAGTTTTTTCTCTCGCACCGTTTTTTTCTTTTTCAGGCATGCAACTGCTTCTTCTTCTGATTCAAACATATCATCACATTCATCGAGCCAATAGGTTATTCCGTCTTTTGCTAAAATAATATGATCATCTTCTACTGTCTCGATCACACCTTTAATAATCTCTGCAGAATCAAAATCACAGACTACATAATACAGTGTCTGACCTACTTTATAATTTTTCATTTTATTTTTCCTCCTGAACTTTATATATTTTGTATATTTTATATATAATCAGCTTTCGCTGTAATTTAGATTAAAAAATTTATATGAAGCCTTATAAAAAGGCATAAAAAAAGACCGCCTATAGCGATCAAACTATAAAAAGCCATGTATAATTTACATGACCTTTTCCGACTTGTTTATTAATTTTATTTATGTTACATATTATACCATTGCAATAGGGGCATTTCAAGTATTTTTCTCATGGCATAGTAAATTTTACAAAGTAAAATTGACGCTTTTTCTTATCATCTTCCATTCTAAGAATTTTGCGGACTTTTTTTAATGTTCCCTTATAGGCTTTCTTCTTCTGACATTTGGGATCAATACTCCTAATAATTCGATAATATTTGGCATGAGTATATGTACTACATCTTGCACCTGTAAGATATTTGCATGCATTTCTCAATTCATTTTCAAATTTGTCATATCATAGTATGCAAAATTTGCACATAAAATAAATATTGCTGTCAATACAATCACAAAAACATTAGAAAATATCTCCTTTTTCACAAGCAATTCATTCCTCCGACGCTTCCATTTCAATTTCACACTCCTCATTATCCAGCCATAAAACAGAGTCATCGAGAGGTGTATAGCTTTCTGGATCTATATTGTACGGATTAAACATGCAAATTTTTGTATATTTTTTAGATTTTTTTACCTGACAATGTCTGTACTCTTTTATATTACCATTATGGTATTTGACAGTTATATTGTAAAACAATGGTTTATCTTCTGTATCAGATATCTTATTTTCTGTGTTATAACTTGATTTTTCTTTCTCGCTTGATAAGTAGTATTTCTCTTTGTATTCTTTGACAATAACTTTATCGCCAACCAATAATGTTTTATTCGAATATACAAATATCCTCTTGCCGGATTCCGTTTCAATAAGAAACTTTATACCGAGAGCACCTCTAACATCCATAACAGTTCCGTACTCAAATTTATATTCTTTTTCATCTTGTCCCTTAACGAACATAAATGTAAACAAGTTCATTTCTATTATTATGAACGCAACTAATGCCATAGTAGTATATGTAATATATTTTGATTTATTCATTTCTGTTTCTCCTTACTACAGTTTCGATTCATCATTAATTTCGATAAGGAACTGCTTTTCTTTCAGCCTTTCAAAAACTGTCTGTCCATTATCAGTTTCAATGTAGGGAAGAAAAATTTCCTCAAATCTAACCATTTGCATATCCAAAAGAGCCATCTGCGTTGCTACCCAGTCTTTTAAAATTCGCCAAGCCACTCGTTCTGCTTGTTCCCTGGTTGCCTTGATATTTTTAGTACCTTTTTTCTTTTCCCGTATCAAGACTTCAAAACAGTCATCAATCTTTACCGGTAACCGTACCGGAATCTGCTGTACACCTGTATCAATTAAAAAGGATAATCCTGTGATACTTTCTCCGTCATAATTTTTCATGATACTCTTTGCATTATGCTTTACAAGAATATGTTCGATCTCTGATACCGTCTTGTAACTATCCACTGTTGTTGTGTAATTCAATATTGCCATCTCTTTTTTCCTCTCATTCCTTTTTGCAGTCAAAGGATCATACCAATCAACTGTATATCCTTGATTTTTATGCCATGCGGACAACTTCATGAGCGGTAAATTCGGAAAGTTATGACCATCAACATCAATTAATGCTATTCTCATACCTCGCCTTTCCTAAATACTTAGTTTAAATTGCAAATTCCATGTGAAGATATTTACCCTTGCATTCAGTTTCCCAATAATAATCTCCCTCGTACCAATCTTCTCCCTTGCATGTCTGGTCGCACCATTCTTTACAATCATCTCCGCCCTGCTCGCCACCTGTATGATAATCAGTAATATCAGCAAAATCGGAGTTCATACCATCTATGTCAAGGTTTTCCCTACACCACTCCGCAATTTCTTCATTAAGTGCCTTTCGTTGTTCGATTTTATCTACTATCTCTTTTGGAATCTTGCTCATTTCTACCTCCTAAATTCTTATTTAGTTTTTATATGTTTTTTTCTATGCTATATAAAATGTTTTCCAAGAATTTTACTATCTATTGCCAATGGATATTTGTCTTTGTTTAATTCATATTTGTAAATTTTACAATTTTCGTTGATATCACTTGATAATCCATTGTCAGGAATTCCGTTCATATACCAATATATAGCTCTCGAAATACCACCATGTGTTACGAACAATACGTTTTCATCTTTTTCAATCAATTCGTTAATAAAATCTGAGACTCTAAAAAATGTATCTGCCATTGATTCGCAATTTGGATATTTTTGATTAGAATGAAAACCCCAAAAATTATCCCAGTCTAAATCGTAAAATGGTACTCCTGCATACTTTCCCATATCTCTTTCTTTTATTCTTGGTTCAATTTCTACTGGTATGTCCTTACTGAGATGGAAATAGAACAATGTATCTTTTGCTCTTTGAATTGGTGATACATAGATTCTGTCTATTCTTAATTTTTCCAGTTCATTATGCAAATTTTGAGCTTGTCTTATACCATTGGCATTAAGTGGTTCGGTTTCATTTGCAATTATATGGTTCTTTCCCATATCGGTCTCTCCATGTCTTACAACATATAAATTCATTACTTTTAAATCCTTATTTATCGTGTTAATCCAATGTAACAGTCGAATCATTTTTATACGTGCCGTCAATTCTCTTCCTAATAATTCTAGCACATCTTACTTCGCCTGCCTCTTCGTAAGCGTCTGCAATAAAATTAGCAAATATTAAAAATTTTTCATTATCGCCTTCCATGTGTGCTGAAATTAGATTTCCGATTGTACTTACACTTATAACCTTCATTAACCCTTTTCCTTTCCCTGTATTCTTTTCGAAAGTCTATATATTGCACACATCAATAAAACTAAGCCACATAGGATATATATTATTGCAAATATAGGATTGTGCTGAATAATAGTTAAATAACTACTTTTTGGAGTTGGTTCAAATTTCAAAATTGGAAGTTCCTCATAAGTCCATGTATTTTGAAATATAATTAAGATAAGGGTATTTCCAAGAATCCCAATAGTAGCCAATAATTCACATATTTTAAATAAAAAATTTTTATCTTGTTTTTTAGCCATTTTATCATCACCTCTCTAAATTCTAATTGAACTTCTTTAACTCACCGTTAATCATGGCAGCACCTCCACAAAATTTAAGGTTTACGCAAACCGGAGCTGTCCGGTCTGCTCTGCTTCTATCTGCATATTTGGCATCCGCTCTGCAACACACAATTCTGGCAAATTTGCTCTGACCAGTGCTGCAGGTATTGGCGGACATACTGCATTGCCGCATCTTCGCACCTGTTCGCTTCTCGGATATGTCCTGCCGGTGTAATCATGGTCGATTATGTAATCGTCCGGAAATCCCTGACATCCATATAACTCCCTTGGCTCCAGCATCCGCAGTCCAATATCCACAATCTGGTAATCAGTGCCGTTGATGGTCACAAGTCCAAAGCGATCCTGTGCTGTGACTGTATCAAGCGGATCTTTGATATCCTGCCCTGTTCCCTGTCCATAGTATTTAATCAGAAACGCTCTGACCTCTCCAAAGTGTCCGTCACCAGCCGTGATCGTTGGTAATGGCTGTCTGATATCTTTTCCGTCACAATGATTGTTCATCTGAATCAGATTCGCAGTAACAACGCTGTTATGATCCCATGCGGTCACTGTCGGAAGCGGATTTTCTACTGTTTCCCCAGCACCTTTATATCCTCCGTCATAGTACTTATGCAGAAACGATGCGACCAGCCCATATCTATTTGAGCTGTCAACTGTCATGATCGGATCTTTTATAGTCTGCCCTCTTACTCCATCTTTTGAAGTTTCTGAATGGTACTGAATCAACGTAGGACTAATAAGACATTGCTGATTGCCAGTTGTAATTGTGTGTATCGGATCTTTGCAATTTCCGCCCGGATGATTTGTCGTATTCGTTCCCATGTATGGTGCAAGCGTTGGTTCAATCAGACAATGCTCATTTTTGCTCACAATCGTTGTAAGCGGCTCTCTAACATCCTTGCTTCGGTCTTTTGCAAATCCTGTCTGCCCGATCTGTACCATATATGGCTCCACAATCCCGTACCCGTGCTTTCCGGTTATGGTCGGCATCGGCTCTCTAATGTCATTCGGTCTACGCTCACCGCCATGATTACACTGAATGATAAAAGGCTTTGGATTATTCAAAACGAATTTTATAAATCCTCTGGCTATCCTGTCCATCGTCTTTTGTGCCAGTGGTCTTACTGCTCGGATGCCGTATTTCTCTTTAATCTCTTCTGAAGTATCGAAGATACTCGGGCAGGGCAATGAAAAATCCAACTGTGTGTATGCTCCAACATAAGGTTTTTTCAATCCTGCCTTTACCTCTTCACTGTCTGCCGGTGCGTGTGTCGGCTCTGGCCAGACGATCGGCTTGCCGTCACACCGGGCGATCATGAAAAATCTCTTTCGCATGGTAGGTGCTCCGTAGTCAGCGGCAATCAGCTCCCGGAATTGCACTTCGTATCCTAAATCCGTGAGCTGCTGAACGAATTTCTGAAATGTTTCGCCCTGCTTTGCCTTAATCGGATGGTGTCGCCGCCCAAGTGGTCCCCAGGTTTTAAATTCTTCCACATTTTCAAGCATAATTACCCTCGGTCGAACAAGTCCCGCCCATCTACAAGCAACCCATGCCAAACCTCTAATAAATTTATCTTTTGGTTTTCCGCCTTTTGCTTTTGAAAAATGTTTGCAATCAGGCGAAAACCAAGCCAGTGCTACAGGATGTCCGTTACATGCCTTTACCGGATCGACCGCCCACACGTTTTCACAGTAATGCTTCGTGTTCGGATGGTTCGCCTTGTGCATCTTGATAGCTTCTGGGTCATGGTTGATGGCTATATCTACACTATAGCCGGTTGCCATTTCTATACCAGTGGAAGCGCCGCCCCCACCGGCAAAATTGTCAACTATCAATTCTCCATGTATCATGACAGCACCTCCGAAAAATTAAGTTTCATCTGCGGATCCGGCTCATAGTTCATCCACACCGTTTCCATCCGCGGCTTTCCGTGCTCCGCACAGCTTGAAAACTGTTTTTTCTCCCATCCGTTCAGATAGTCGTTATACATTTCTGATTCATAGCCAGACAGCATAATCTTGGCTTTACTTTGCAACAAAAGTTTTAACAGTTCTTCGTGGTCAGAATCTGACATCTCATGTTTATACTGTTTCCCGGTTCTGGTACCCAAAACATACGGAGGATCAATGTACATAAAAACATTGCTGTAATTAAATCTCTCGATTACTTCTAATGCAGGTCGATTCTCAATCTGTACCATTCGCAGACGTTCCGCTATGTCAATGATCCATTCCGGCAGACGGTACCAGTTCCATAATGCATAAGCTCTTTCTCTGCCCTGTACATCATTTTTCCATCCTACCTTGCTGCCATTGGTACGGAACCCGTGCCCCTGCCAACACTGGATTAAAAATCGTAATGCTTTATGATACGGTTCATCCGGCATCATCAACTCCCATGCATCCAGCTTATATGTATCCTCATATTTTTCACGACTGAACGGTGTAGTCATTACCATTCTGGCCAGACGATCCGAATCCTCCTGTATACACCGGAAGATATTCACAACGTCATGATCCAGATCATTAATCGTTTCGATATCAGATACCGGCTTATTAAATAACACGGCCCCGCTGCCGAAGAACGGCTCTACATAGCTGTGATGTTCCGGTATCAGTTCCACCAATCGGGGAGCAATATTCCACTTACTTCCCGGATATTTCAATACTGTTCTCATTTTCTTCAAAAGGAACCCGGCGCGCCTTTTATCCGGATAGGTCCCGGCTCCTTTCTTTAATCATGTTATAAATTCATCAAGTGACATTTGATAGTATTTCTTCTGTTTCTTATCAAGGCACTCATTCTTTTCATTGACAGGTTTTACATCGAAAAGACCTATCTGACCGTCTATTTGTTTCATTCTTTCAAAAGGAGCCGATGCGCATCTTCCCGGGAAGTTCCGTACTCCTTTCACACATTTTTCAACATCACTTCATGCTATTTTTACATCCGGCAGCTATATTGATAACTGTCAAAGGGAAATAACCTTTTTATATAGATTCTTTCTCATAACTTAGCCAGTGGGATTCGTCTTGCTGGCTCCTCCTTCATTTTGAGATTCTTTCAAAATTTCATCCAAGCAGGCATTCCAGCCAATCTTATACGATGGTGTAATTCCATCAGGCTGCGGATATCTTCCGCAAACTTTCATTTTCTCGGGAAGTTCCCGAAGTAGACACCAATCTGGCTTTGCTTCTTCACTATTTAATGAAAGCTTTTCAACGCCAGTTGCATAACACTCGTCATCTTTTGAGTTCCAAAACTTACACATGGTGCAATCTTCCGGCATTTCATCCATAACTAATACTGCTTTAGCCATATAATTCTTCCTTTCTTCACTGCACTATCTCTTTTACCTTTTTCTCGTAAAATTCTTCCGAAATATACTGATCTCTATGAGGGAACTTACTGTCTGTCAGAACAGCATAGGCTTCCGCCCAAGACAGACCTCCTCTGGCTGCTAATCTGTCTAATGTCTGTCCGCAATGGTTTTTTAATGCCTGTTCTTCATGCGGTTTAATGATATCGTAGGGAATATATTCCTTCCCTTTGTTTGTCATAATCGGAAATTCTTTCATATACTACCTCTATTTCAGTTTACAGCATTACCAGTTCCCACTTGTTGATAAGTGTACTTGCAATGCTTCTTGTTACATGCGTCATAATTTCAGCTTGTGAATGATTTTCTGCAGCATACTTTCTAACAGAATCCAAATCATAAGAAAACCCTGCATCGTCAAGGTACTGTCTGATAAACCGCTCATTGTCTTCCGCTGAAAGCCTATGTAACTCATGCTTTTCTGTAAATCTACGCTTCACTGCGGTATCAACATCATCCATAAGGTTTGTTGCGGCAATAATTACGTGGTCATTCGTAACGGAATCTAATAGCTGTAATAAACATGTAGTGCTTCTGGAAATTTCTGCGCTTGCACCGCCACCACCATATTCCCTCTTTACTGCCAAGCTGTCGATTTCATCCAACATTACAACGCATTGATGCTGGTTTATGAAATTAAACAGATTCGTGAGATTTTTTGCAGTTCCACCAAGATAACTATCAAGCATTCTTGAAAAATTCACATATAAATACGGCATTCCAAGTTTATATGCTACATATCTGGAAAAAGCCGTCTTTCCGACTCCACTCTCGCCATAGAGCAATGTTGCATTCAGATACGGGATCTGTTTCTCCATAAGCTGTAAACTCACATCATTCATGTTCTTGATCAGTTCGAATAATTCCTTTTCTTCATTGGTCAGATAATATCTGCTTTCTAAGTATGTATTTGTCAGATCTTCCATCGTTGCAAAACTGGAAACATTTGCTGGTAGCTCCATAAGATTCATTCCACCAGATCGTAACAAACTTTGATATTTTGTGACTGCATAATGATTTTTCTGAGTTGTATCCTCAGTGCAACAGCAAAGAGCTGCATCTTTTGCTTTTTGTATATTGTTTTCAGCCACATATCGCACTAAGGCAAGTTGATTTCTTGTCATTCCCATTTCATATTTCCTCCTGCTTCTCGCACCGCTCAAATTCAATTACCCACACCCACGGATTCGCATCCCAGCCGTAGCGGTCAATGTCGGATTTCTTGATGGTGGAGTTCCACAATCTCTGAAATAGGAGGAACAATTCGGAAATAAAATCAAATTTTCCAGCACATTCCTTCGGGTCTACCTCAACTCCCTCTTTCTGTATGCCGACTTCCGTAATCTCCTGTAACCGTTCCATCCTCACACCTGTAACCTTAAGCCAGATACGTGCCGCTTCTTTCGGCATGTGGATGGATGGTTTCCACTTTGTAACATCGGCAATGTCATTTCTTTGCCAATCTTCGTAGTAATAGTATCCGTTCGGCGCCTTTTTCCATGTTTCCCGGACATACAGGATATCGCCCGACTCGCAAGGCAACTTAAAAAATTTCTCTCCATACCCATCTGCAAATGTACCTCTACACGATATGTACCCTTTAGGTGTAAAAGCGGTATATCCCCATACTGCATCATCAGGAATAAAGCCTTTTACAATTCTTCTCGTTGCATCTTTTCTCCCGTCCAGAATTGCCCGAACCATCTCGGTATTGAACAAAATCGGTTTAATCGGCATCCGTTCCACCGCCTTTTACGATCTCGATCATATCAGTCAGGATTCCATCGCACCCGAACTGTTCCATTTCTGATCGATATTCTTCTAACTGCTTCACAACTTTCTCCGGATCATTCATTCTCCTGTTCCACTTTTCAGTCGCTTCTGTTTCCGTTTCTCCACTGATAGCGCATCCACACTCTGTGCATTCAATAAATGCTCCACCTTTATATACTGGCATCTTGCAAATGATATGCCTATGTGGCTCAATAACTTCGATTACAGCTTTCCCACCACAGAACGGGCATGGTTTAAGTTCTTCGCTCATTTTTCATCTTCCTTTCTTTCATCAATACACTTTCTGACCGCACCCACAATATCCTGGATAAGGCATTAGGTTATGACACTTCGGGCAGAAATATTTCCCCTCAATGAGTTCTCTGGGAATCGCTGTCTGCATTTCCACCGCCGCCCGGCATTCTTCCACTGTTCCGATCGTGCGGTACTGCTGTATTTCTTTTTGATATGTTTCCGCAAAATCTTTCAGATGCCGTAATACATCCCACTTAAATATATTTTTCTCATTCTTCATAAGATTTTCAGCTGTTTTAACGGTTTCTTCAAATGTCCAGCTATTTACTTTTTCATCACCCACCATATTTTGTTTTCGTGCTATTTTTTTCATGCATTCAATCATCTTTATTTTTCTCCTTATTTTTTAACTGATATGGTTTCTCTTTGAATTTTCTCAACGCATCAGAGTTTCGATGTTTCGACACATATGTATGCCTGTCTGTCATTTCGTTAAGACATCTTCGTTTTTCTTTACTTTCTGTGTACATATTTTCTCCTTTTATACAACTCCAACAGCTCTTTTTGCCAACATATCAGCTTTCTCATTGCCACGGACACCTGAATGTCCTTTTACCTTTTTGAAATATATTTTTATTTTGGCATTTCTTACATAATCTCTATATAACTGTGTGCCCTTTTGGTTTGCATTCCATTTCCCTGTTGGCCAGTTTTCAATTCCTATATAATCATAGTAAATTGTTAATTCCTGAATACCGTTTTGCTCTGCATAGCTGATTGCAGCCATAGCACCTTCTATTTCGCCTGCTACATTCCGCATACTTGCCATTTCAGGATTTGCACCACTTCCCATGATCTCATGTTCTTTTGTGCCATCATTTATGATTCCGCCATAGCCATAGGTTTTTGTATATTTATTGTAGGATCCGTCTACATACGCATACGCTGTTATATTCTTTCTTTGTTCTTTTTGCGTCATATACGCGGCTGCCTCTTCCGGTTTTGCAAACTGCTGATATTCTGCACCAGCATACCCATCAATCTGTGCAAAGCATTCAAGCCATGTCTTATAAATTCCTGGCACACGTCCTTTGCGCACCGCATATACACGTTCAAGATTTTTCTTTTGCTTATTTTTATTTCTGTAATTCATAATAGAAATATAGTTCTTACGGCTTTTCAAATACTCTTCCTTAAATAAACACTCTTTACCACAGTTGCAAGCATCGCATTTTGCATAAAAGGTAATGCAGTGCTCTTTTACACAAGCTTCTTCAGAATATGAACAAATTCCATTTTTTTCATGTTGACAGTTAAATTCTTGACAATATGACATATCCTCATCTCTTTTCTGTATGTATATTTTAGTATATTATACCATTATATACCTTTTGTGTAAATATAATTATATAATATTGTTGTTATTTTATTATATATGTTGTATAATAGAGACACAAATTAAGAAAGGACTATGATTGCATTGCATAATAAAAAAATGTCTAATAATGTGCTTGCATCACGCATAAATAAACTAAGAACTATTTCTGGTTTAAGCCAGGCTGCGTTCGGAGCTTCCATAGGCACATCACAGGCTGCATTATCGGCTTATGAAAAAGGAATCCGTACCCCATCCCTGGATATATTAATAGATATTTCAAAAAAATATCATGTCTCTATTGACTGGCTCTCTGGTCTAAGTGATATTCCAAATTCAGCACAAATCAAAACTTATGCAGATCTAATAAAGTTGATTGTATTGCTAAATGATAATAACCACCTGGATATAACCTTGGATAGAGACTCTGATATCCTAAATTTCATTTCAGCTGATAAAACTCTTATAGAATTTTTTAAAGAATGGAATGAAATGCGTACTTTGCGCGAAGATTTAGAAAATGGGGATAGATTATATAATTTATGGCTGAATGACGCTATCAAACGATATGATATTCCACTGTCCTGGCACTCCCCATAGCTGAACCTAGTTTTACGATACATTCAGATAAAAAAAACAGAAAATCACCGCTACTAAAAAAAGGGGACTTTCTGTTTTTTCTGTGTTAAATTGTAGTATTAATGCCATTTACGGCTGCATGCTCGTCCTTGTCCATCGGAATAACAAGGCATTTCTGCCCATCAACAATCTGAGAATGGATCTGACTGACTTTTTCCGGTTTGACACGCAGAATGACATCGTAGGTTTTGACTGCCGGGATGTCGTCTCCGTCAGATTCTTCTACTGGAAGAGTGCGTGTTTTCTCTAACTGCTGTTTCAAATTTTCAACCTGCTGTACCAGTTCTAATTTTTCTTTGCGTTTGGCATTTGCCTCCACCAGCTTCGAATCAACTAAGTTCTCTACAGTCGGTACATCCTCACCGAATATATTTTCATATGTCTGTTCGATCACGGCTGCCTGTTCCTCGGTCACGCCGCTCTCAGCAAGTACGGAAGAGATCGTACTCTTTGTGACAGGGACCGGTTTCGGTTCCGGCTCCTCTTCTAAAGCGACTGGGATCAAGTTGTTTAAATTGTCCTGGATATCCATGAAAATAGCATCACTTTCATCATCATATTCTCCGATGACTTCTTTTACAATGCTCTGGAAGGTAAGTTTCTGCTCGGTAGCCGTAAATTTAGAACCACAGCCAAGACCGGATTCCATAAATTCAGAGTGCGGTGTCTTGGTGTCTCTGGTGTAAAACATGACAGAGTGGATATCCGTGCTCCGGTCGGTAAAAGCAGGAAATACAAATCCGGTGTCAGGAGCGCCAACAACCCAGTCACGGATACGCGGTCCAATGCGGTTTTCATCCTCACGGTAGCCAAGTCCCGGTTTGGTCAGGTTGACCGGGCAGATCGCGCAGAGCAGATATTCGTAAATTTCCTCGGACTCGTCTAATTTGTTGTTGTCAGAAGTCTTTGTCATAACGTCGTAGGCATCGTGAAATACAAGGATCAGATAGTTTCCGACGTAGTCGTAGCTGTCAATGACAAGATCATAAAATGCTTCCATCAGATCATCATTTTTTAAGGTACTCTCGCGCAGACCCATCAAAAACTGCTGTCTGCCGCCGGCAGCCTCCTCCGCAGCTGGAAATTCCAGTTCCAAAATATTGTTTCCGATTGTACCTGACAATACTTTTTTTGCGATCTCCAAGTATTTGTAAAATTCTTCATCTTCCAGATTTAAAAATGTTTCTCCAAAGGAAGTTACCTTGTTCTTGTCCGCATCCACATAGCAACCACACACCCTCGTAAAAGTGCAGGCATCTTTTTTTAATCTTCTTTTCAGTTCTAAAACATCTTTTTGGTTCATTTTTATTCCTCCATATAGCAAACTTCATCTTCCAGGTATTGGATCAGTTCTTCTACCTATGCAAAAAATTTCGTGTTGAAAATAACCACAAGTCCGATAGCCACAACCAGAATCAAGATAATCTCCATAATAGCCTCCTTATCTTCTTCCAACAATGTGTTAGTTTTTTTTAAATAATTCTTCTTCCCAGTATTTGATTTTTTTTATGCGACAACAACCTGTTGGAAATATACAAAACACATCTTCCAAATCACCAAATTCCTCTGGCTGCATCAATTTTTTATGTCTTAATTTTTCACAAATTCCGGCTAATTCACTACACCATTTCTGCGTTACTGGATCATATACCTGCAAAATCACCTTATAAGTGCAATTTATAGTTCTCCTTTTGGATCGGTAACTATTAATGATTCTCCTCTTCGGATTGTTTGCATTATGATTGGTATTGCAACACATCTTGATTTGCCACATCCAGGTGCTCCGACAACAAGCATATTTCCATTTTTACCGTATAAGTCTTTTGTTTTTTCTTTCAATAACTTTACTTCCTCGTCATTTGTTCTTTCTTTTTCCATATCCTTTCCTCTTAATATTGATATACATGTGCTGTCAAATCTGCAATTATAAAATATCTGTTTCCTTTGTTATCCGGATATGTAACTCCATAAAAAAGTTCCCATAGTAATTAATCCTGCTCCAACCAGTATTTGTATCAAAAAAAGAATTGACATCGATGCCAGATCAAATAGTCCCTGTACTTTTTCAGGATACTTTTTATCATATACAACATAACTTTTTTTCCCTTTTATTTTTCCTATATTAGTAGAACTATTTTTTGAATAAGCTCTTACTAAAAATTTTCCCACTTCATATTCATAAAGTTCTTTATAGGAATTATCAAGATTCATGCTATAGTCAATAACTGTTGCCTTTGTAACCACACCGTTTTTTATCTCCTGGATTTTTTTCTTCTCCATATTGATGCCAATGGCTGCCATAACCATCCCTATAAAACAAACAAAAATCCTATCTATCATTTCGATCCTCCCATTAATTCTAAGTTTACTGTTCAAGAAAGAAGTTACTTCTCGATTCTAATGAACTACTAGGTAGCTCATTGTCGGGTTTCTAATGTATGGAGCAATGTTCGGGAAACTGTTCATAGTCTGCACTAAGTTTTCCATCTTTAGATGCCATTTCTGTGTATTCTGTTTCTGGGACTTATTATAAAAGATGAAAACCAAATGCCGGCTCCGGTATGAACTCTGCATTTACATTCGCTTTTAATTCTAATTTTTTTTCTTTAAATTCAAACCTATAATCCGTCAGATATTTGTCTATACATTTTTCCGTCATTCGTGTAATAATATCTAAACATTCATCCTCAGACAATCTTTGCAAATTTTTTTTCATCATTTCTTTTGTTACATGATTGTTATTTTGACACAAATAATCGATAACATATTCCTGTATTGTCCATTTCCCATTGTCACATTTTACGGCAGCATCTACACAGTCTAAATGATCGTATACTGTTTCATAGGCTAATTTTTTCCCGTCATGAACAGTATCTTTTGCGAAAAGCGTATAAAATCTTTTCTGGTTCTGATTTTCAAGACTACCTTCAGAGAATTTAATTTCATAATGCATTTGCAGGCTTTGAATATAAGGTCTGTAATAAACATCCAGATCCTCCAACTGATCATATGTAAAAATATCCCAGTAAATATTTATTTCTGTAATTTGCTTTAATTCTTCAAAAGAACTAAATACTAATGGTATTCCAAAACATGTATTATCTCTGGCATGTAAAGATAACTGACATACTTTTTTATTTGGATATGGTGAATTGCTTACTATAGGAATATCCAACACATCCCCATCTTTAATTACTTTGATATTTCCATTGATATGTGTTGTCTCAGAATCGGTAAACAGATTTGGAATGATCCATAACACATAATTATTTTCTGTATATTCCGGATAGAAATTTTTTATCATTTCTATCTGCATTATTCTTCGTTCCTGTTCTTTGGAAATTTCAACGATTGTATCCATTACTTTAAATAGGATATCCCTTCCATATGCCTGCATGGATGGGGAGGGCTAGCAAATGGTTTTTCCAACTGTATCCCTGTTATCCAATTCTCCTTTCTGCTGTATAAATGCTTTTTATTTATTTTGAAAATCAAATTTCACGGTTCCATTTTCATCTGCAATTAATACTGCATCAAACCGTTTTCCAGTTTTACTTTTAAACCCTTTAATAAGTCCAGTTTTTCCGCGCATAAGCTGCCTTACTTCTTCATCCGTCAAATGTTTTGCTGCAATCAGGTGCGGAATTTTATATCCACATTCACATTCAAAAAAAACATTTCCCTTTTTCATACAAGCGGAGCATTTTGGACATTTAATATCTGATTCTTCTAACACTTTCTCTGGTAAAACAAAATCTATCTTATTTCCATTCAAAACAAGCTTTGCAGTAAACATGCGACGTGTTCGTGATGAATAAAATCCACTGATAAAATCTGTTTCACCAACAACGAACAATTTTTTTATTTGATCATCCGGGATCTCTCTTTCAGCTATTTTATTTCCAAATCTAAACCCGCACTCACATTGATAACCATATTTGGATTTCAATAATTTATGTACTTTACACACAGGACAGTTATAATTACTTACTTCTTTCATTTCGTCAGCATTGGGGAATTCAAATTGCAGCTTTTTATCCGCATTATCCCATTTTAAATATGCGGAAAATGGTCTTTTCCCTTTTTCTTTGGGTTTAAAACCATCAATCAGATCTGTTTTTCCTTCGGTCACCAGCTTTATTACCTGCTTATCATCTAAAGAGATGCCTGCAATGGTCCCCACATAAAAGCTGCATCCACCAGGGTTTTTAGAATATTTACTGCAAAAATATCCAAACTTATTTTTTTTCAACCTATTTCCACATATTGGACAATTTGCAGCAACATCTACCGGCACATTATCATCAAATTTCAACGCTATTTTCTTTTGTGTGTTATCCCAATATAATCTTGCTTCAAAACTTTTTTTATCTTTATTTTTTAAAGAAACCGGCTCTGTTACACCTCCATTAAGAATAGTCTGAAGTTCTTTTTCCTTAATGGTATGTCCCATAATGTTCCCAAGTACAAAACTGCAATCTGTTTCCCGACGTTTTTCCTGTGCTTTATAATTTTCACAACGATATCCGTATGATGTTGCAAGAATTTTCCCATTACAAATTGGACAATGATAATTTGTTATCATATCCTCAAATTCAGGGAATCTAAACCGTACTCTTTCATTTTCTCTGTCCCATATTAAAAAGGCATCAAATTTGCCACCGTCTTCTTTTTTAAATCCTTTTATTACGTCAGTACTATTCTCTTTTATCAATTTTTCAATCTGCTTAATCGGAATAGCTTTTCCTTTGATTTTTCCAATACGAAACTTACACCCATGATCTGCATCTATATAATCTTCGCACCGATAAAAACCATCTCTTTCCAAAATGCTTTTCCCACATATTGGGCATTTTAAATCTGTTTTATTCCATGGCATATCGGTAAGTTCAAATTCCAATTTTTTACTATCGTTATTCCATTTCAAATACGCTGCAAACGGCTTTCCTTTTTGAGAAATAAAGTCATAATATGGACCTGTCTTACCATAATGTAATAATGTTGCTAATTCATTTGTAAGTAAACGGTGCCCTAAAATATCCCCTATCGCAAATTTACATCCTTCGTTCTTGCTTATATTCGACTTACAACGGAATCCCCAACTGGTTGTTTCTATGTCATCCCCACATAACGGACATTTGATTTTTGTGTTATAAGAATCAAATTCCTTATATTCATATTGAATACGGTTAGAAGCAAATGAGCGAATTTTACCTGCTATAATTCCAGTGTTGTCCTCAGTTTTTAATCTATTGCAAGTTTCTCTAATATAAGTATAAAGTTCTTTTTCATAATCACTTTTAAAAATCTGACCATTTGCAATGCCATCCAGTCCTTTTTCCCATTTCGCAGTCATTTCAGGAGAAAGCAGTTCAGGCAATGTAACATTTACGACTTCATAAATCATTTCTCCAAAAGCAGATGGAACCAATACTTGTTTTTTATCTTTTACACAGATATAATTCAATCGTAACAATTTTTCGATAACCTCCGCTCTTGTAGCAGAAGTACCAATGCCATCGGCTTTAATTTGCTCTCGTAATTCGTCATCCTCAATAAGTGTTCCTGCTCCTTCCATTGCAAGAATAATAGAACCTGACGTGTATCTTTTGGGTGGAGTAGTCTCTCCTTTTCTTATTTCATATTGTGCAGAATAGCATTCTCCCTGACGAAGTTTAGACATAGCAGCCACCCTTTTTTCTGCATTTTCATCCTCATCAGGAAATCCAAATACTTCATAATAACCTTGCTCTACCAGGTACTTATTCGTGCCATGGAAAGTTTCATTTTCACTTATTGCATCAAATGATACACGCTCATACTCTGCCGGAGGAAAAAATATAGCTAGAAATCTTCTGCAAATCATGTCATACACATACTGTTCTTTAGTTGTCAATGTACCAGAAACCTTTCCTGTTGGGATGATTGCATAATGATCAGTTACTTTGCTATCGTCGATATATTTTCCTTTAATATTCCAATGATTTAGCTCAATTTTTTCAACATATTCTCCATATGTACCTTTTTTTAGACCTGAAAGATTTTTCCCAATTTCTTTTGCGATTGCATTTGTTAATACACGAGCATCTGTTCTTGGATAGGTCGTCATCTTCTTTTCGTATAGACTTTGAGCAATCTGTAATGTTTCAGCCGGAGATAAATGATATTTTTTTGTACATTCTCCTTGTAATTCTGCCAGGTTAAATAATAACGGAGCATTCTTTTTTTCAATCGTTTTTGTGACATTTGATATTCTCATTTCCGGATTTAAACAATTTATCAATTCGATTGCATCCTGCTCTTTTAAAAACCCGTATTCCGAATACAATTTAGGTGACTGAAAATATTTACTATTCTCATTAACTTTCCATTCACATTCCACAGTCTCGCCTTCAATATTCAATAACCCAGCAATTCGATAAAAATTAGTGACATGAAAATTTCTGACTTCACGTTCTCGATTTACTATCATGCCAAGCACACATGTCATGACACGGCCTACTGAAATAGGTTTATATTTTTTCTGTCCAGATCCAGAATTAAGCATAATTGCATATCTGACTGATAAAAGACGGGAAAAATTTATTCCTACAGCATAATCCTCTATCGCTCTCATATATCCGGAATCTTTCATTGCCTCGTACTGGCTTAAATTTTTCGCTTCTGAAATTCCTCTAAGAATTTCATCCTCTGTTTGAGAATCGATCCAAACAACTTTCTCAGAAGCTTGAGGAGCATGTCCTGCAAACTGACGTATAAGCATCTGTATGTATAATCCTTCCCTTCCAGAATCACCCGCATAATAAATTGACTCTATGTCCGGCCTGTTATATAATTGTTTAACGATTGCAAACTGCTTTGAGGTTTCTTTAATAATTTCATATTTATATTGTTCCGGGAGAAATGGTAATGTATCCAATTTCCATTCCTTTAATGCCGGATCATATTTTTCAGGATATGACATTGTAACTAAGTGTCCTAATGTCCAAGTTACAATCCATTTATCATTTTCCAAATATCCATTTGTTTTTCCACTGCTTGTTACCCCCAACACTTTGGCATATTCCATTCCAACGGAGGGTTTTTCTGCTATAATTATCGATTTTCCCATATTCCGGAACCCAAAATTCATTAACCCCTGATAATTTCAATTCTTTAATTTCAGAGTATCTATTTTGGCTCGTTCACCCCATCTTTCTTTTAAATTTTTGCAATGATTTTTTCGCACTTTACAAATGATTTAGTAGATTTCATGTTTTTTTTCGTAAAAAAATATTCCACCCATAGAATATCTATATTTCATTCTTTCTAGTCCTTTTCTGTCTCTCTGACAGATTCGTTTAAAGAACTTATCATCATGGATTTAGCAATATTAGATATGATACGTTTCTTTTTTTCGCTGATTGTACCGTTATCATTTACCCGGATTCCTGCAAACATAGAGTATTCACATCCATCAATTTCTACATAAACAAATTTGCCTATAAATTTTCCATACAATTCCGGTGTAATAGATACATTGCCTTTTACATCGGCAATCAGTTTGAATGCATCATTGGATTGACTTGATTTATATTTGATTTTATTTTTGACTGGTGACATCCAAATGTCACAAACAGAATGATTCATTATACTTTCCTGCTTATTTTCAGAATTTGATAATGAAAAAGATGTACCTTTTTGCACCGCTATAACAACGGCATTTATGTTAAACAGAATATATGTATCTGTACCATTTTTGTACAAATACGTTCCGTCAGAATAATCTATATCCTGATCAATTTCCGAGATCATGGTACAATTTTCCAAAACATCCGACGGCAATTCAAATTTCAGCCCTTCAATGGATGTTACATTCGTATAATCCCTAATGTTTTTTCTGTATAATGTATTTCCACATCCGGAAATCGTCAGTAAAACAACCATAACCATACATACAAATGTTTTTTTGTTCATCGTATCTTAAAATCTCCCCAGCTTTTCATAATGTTCAGTGCTTTCTGTAACTGTTCATAATCCATATACCCAAAATGACAATCTTCTGATTTTATCCCAAGTTCTTTGGATAATTTAAAATACAATCTATTTTTTCCAGCCGTGCTATCCCAGTGTTTATCAAATTCCTGATGACATACCATCCGCATTCGTCTTGTTCTACCATCTGACAAAACACCAAGCGCATCCTTTTTTCTATTTTCATGTGTTCCAACATAAGCTCCACATTTTGTACAAAAATAACAATAGCCGCTTTTATATGGAGTTATTCCAAAATCCTTCATCCTTCCATATATTACCTTTCCACCGCATTTACATACGGTAGGTCTTGAATCATATTTCATATATCCAAATTCCTTTCCATTTTTATCCATATGCATTCACTATCAATACACTATGGTTATATTGCTGCTGTCTATACCATAATCACCATTCTTAATATCAATCCTCTCCCAATACACCCCAGTGATATTACCGATGTCTATACCGAGACACCAAGACAAACTCTGAATTTCCCAATACACCCCAGTGATATTACCGATGTCTATACCTAATAGCCTTAATTATAGTGCCGAAACAACTGTAATCGATAGCTTTTTCAGTATAGAATTCACTGCCTACTATGACAGTTTTCGCCTGTATTATAGCGACTTTACATTCTACATACCTTTGTGTGAACTACTCGGTAATTGAATTGCCGAGGATTCCAGCTTGAGATCCTAAAATAGGAAATCGCAAATTTTACCTTCTTTTTTTCTTGGATTTTATCCTTTGACTTTGAATTTTCTTACAAAATCCCGCAGAGCAATAGCCTGGTTCAGTTATTTCTAAAAGCGATAATTTGGTTGCAGCTTTCCAGTACTTGCAACTGAAACACTGCTTTGTAGGTTGATTGATATTATTTCCCAAACCTATTTTAGACATTATTAATCTTTCCTTATCCGTATAAGTTTTTATACCTTTTTTGGTATATTATACCTTATAATACCTTTTTGTTTGAGATTTGTCAATCATAATAAAAAGGCAAATAACCACATTCCTATAGTTATTTGCCAGTCTATTTTACGATTTCTTTTTACTACTGATTTTCTTGATTTTATAACTTTCTGACCATTTTCCGTATACCTTGCTGCCAGTAGAATCATTCTTATATGCGCGCACCTGGATATAATATGTTTTCTTTTTACTGAGTCCTTTTATTTTAAAACTTTTTCCAGTACATTTAATTTTCTTCGCATTTTTGAATTTTGGTGAAGTAGATATCCGGATTTCATATTCTTTTACTTTTTCACTCTGCATATATTTTCCTGTAACGTAATCTGCTTTTCTTTTTACACTTACAATTACCGGCTTATTTACCGTTACTTTTTTCCATTTTGCATATATTGTGACTTTCTTTGTAGCTGTCTTGGGAATTTCTGTAATTTTATTAGTAAGGTTTGAGTCGCTGCACCAGCATATAAAAAGATATCCTTTTTTGGATGGCGCCGCTAACCTATATGGCTTTGTTTCATCATATGTATCCGCATTTTTTGGATTGTTTTTTCCGCCACTTAAACGGTAAATGATTTTATGCGTTACCGTCTTAGCTTTGATTTCATAGTTTAAATTCTGCGGACCCGTAAGAACAATATAATAATCTTTGTTTCTCCTTAATCCGTCCACGATTATATCCATTGTTCTGCCAGCATCAATCGTCCCGTATTTAATACGGTTCCCATCTTTTTCTATAATGTTGTAATTCAGTTTTCCATCTGATTTTTTGTTAGCGATCACAATATTAATTTTTGTAAGATTTCCGGTATCTACTCTGAAAGTATCATTGTCATCTTTATCCTGTATGGATCCGTTATAAGCTTTTGCTTTTATTTTTAATTTATAAGCTGTTTTTACAGTATCTCCTTCCGGATCTTCATGGTAGCTTACTTTAATTTTATATTTGCCTGTTATATTCGCTGTTTTAGACTCAACATGTAAATAATATGTACTGTTTTTTTTCAGCTGCATATAAATCTGACTCTGTTTTCCAGTCTGTACATATACATATTTTTTTTCTACTTCTTTCGTGTCAAACAAGTTCATTGCCAGAAAAGCTTCGCTGTCCGTGTTTATAAAATCAATAGCATAGTATCCATTATCCGCTTTAGTTTTAAATTTATATATATCTACATCTCCGTATCCATCAATTTTACCATTTACAGTCTTTCCTATTGATATAGTGGTTGCCGATTTAAACGTGTCACCACAGTCATCATTTATTTCCTTTACTAAAATACTTACATCCCCTGGTGCAACATTAGCCATATTTCTTGTGTATGCCAAAATATAATAGGTGCTGTTTTTATCCAGTTTCAGAGACATGGTATTTTTGCCGCTGGCTGAAATACTTTTTGTCTTTCCCGTGATGATCACCTTATCTGCATCATATAATTCAAATGTAACAGAATTTCCAAACCTGTTTATCTCTGTAATTTCATAAAAACTATTTTTAGATCCGGTAGTAAATGATACCGCATATCCTAAATAACCTGTATATTTCCCATCTTCTCCTTCTTCAGATGTAAAAAACTGACTTGTTTCTTCGCCCAGCGTTAACCTTTGAGCATTATATAAATAGCTTGTTGCATATGTACTAGGTTTTACATTTACTTCTGCATGTACAACAGATGTATTTAAAATACAGATCCATGCTATACATATTGCAAATGAAATATTAATTGTTTTTACTTTATTCATATCTTATTTTATACCTCCGATCCGTTCCAAATTTAAACAGTCCAGCTGGTCTCATCGACCAACCATTTTCCACTTGATATAGTGTATTTTTTTTCATTTTTGCAATAAAAAGACAGGATTGATAACTCTCGCTCATCCTGTCTTTTCTTCTAATTCCACTGACCATAACATTCCATATCGCTGCTGACTGGATCTGATAAACTGCCTGTTGAGCATACCCAACCAGTAAACGTCTTTCCATCCTGTGATGGTTCTGCTGGCAAAGGTATCGTATCCCCTTCATTTAATATGTATTTTTTATAAATTTCAGTATCTCCCTCATTTTTATAAAATGTTATGGTAAATGTTTCGACCTGATCTTCTGTCAATTTATTTAGGATTACCGTCCTGCCACTGTCTTTGATCAGACCTGCATTGCCGTTTGGATTTGTGAATTTTTCATTCATATTTACAGAAAGCAATCCTTTGTCAAAATTAACTCCCATAACTTTCATCTCTAATGCGCCATTAGAGTCCATTGCCATAGACATACTTTCTGCAAAATCAGACAGCATTTCATGATTATTTGATACTGTATATTTTTCTGTGACTTTCGCTGCTGAAACAGTATCTTCCGCTGCTGAATCTGTGTTACTTCTTATTTCTGTTGATCGGTTCATACGCCCTGTCATAGTAATTACCATGACTATCGTGAGAATTCCGACAATAATTGTTACAAAAAAAGTTGCTGCACTTCTCATTTCTATATCCTTTCTACCGGAATTTCGATATCAACAATTCTTTTTTTATTTATATCATCCGTAGCTTTAATACGGATGATATAAATACCCGGATTTGAAAAGGTAATGGTTCCATCTGTTTCATTGTATGCTTCCAGACAGTCATTTCCATTCTCATCATTTAAACTCAAAACTTTAATGTGTGCGGCATTCCCTGAGTATGTGGTTGTTCCTATATAATCTGAAAGCAGATTACTAATGGTATACATCTGATCCGTTCTTTTATATTCTATATCAGGTGCTGTTTTGGCAGCCTCACTTTTGAATGACGCAAAATCAGAATACGTTCCATAATCTACGTTTACCGTAGGAATATTGGAACCAATAATTGCAAACACTCCTTTATTTCCATTGTTATCTGTTATGTTTATAAATAGGAAATAACATAACGATACGAGAACAATGGCTTCTACGAAAAAACCGCCATATTGTCTAATTATTTCTTTCATTTATACCTCCAAAAGACTGGATTTTTCTTTCTGCAATCTTTTATCCGCAGATGGTTTGCAGGAACGATTGTATAGCTGTATTTAAAATACCTCCCGTCTGAAAAAAAGACTTATAGATTTCAAATACTGCCACAACACCAATTACCTCCAAAAAGGTTTCTCCAAACTGTTGCACTATAATTTTCATACTTAATTACAGGCGGAATTTTTATTATAAAAACCCGCCTTTCTCCTTTCTCTCAAAATGAAATGTAATTTAACAGTCCAATGAGCATTTTGATAATTGCAGTTCCTCCTGCTAGAGTCAAAAGCGTTTGCCCCATATGATCAATGATATATTCCATCTACTACTCTCCTTATCTTGCAATTCCCCTGGTTGTTTTATCTGCAGAAATATTGAACAGCGGCATTGTGTATTTATAGCCCAGGACAACTTCCGCACATGTGTAAAAATTGTCCTCGTCATACTGTACATTCTGTACCGATAATGTGTAACCGTTTGCATTTGCCTGACTGATGCAGGACGTAATTACGTTAGGATTAAAATTACTATTTTCAATTTCAGCTATTACGTCCGCCTTATACTCTTTTGCAAGAGATATCTGCAATGTACTGTTAACCAGCAATATACATGAAAAAATATTAAATGTAAGGATCAATAATATGCCAAATGTATTTATGATCTGTTTCATAAGTTTTTAGGCATCATACATATAATTTATTATGTAGAATTCTGCCTTCTCCTTTCTTTAAAATTAAACTGCAAGTTGACCCAAAATTTGCAAGGTAACTAGTAGACCTACTGTCATATCAACCAGTAATTTTAACGATGCAACCAGAACTGGATAAGTGAAAATCATTTTCATTTTAAATGCAATGGATTCATTATTCAGTTCGTCTGCCTTTCCCTGCAGTTTATTAACGCTTTCTATAAGATTTTTAATCTGCTGGTCAGAATCACCTACACCATTTTCCGAGATAGAATATAGCATTTTCATGCAACTTTGGATTTCCGGTGCATCAAATTCCTTAAAAAAGGACCCGTAACTTTCAATGCTATCTGGATTTTGTTCCAAACGTTCCATTAATTTTTCCAGTTCTTTTTGGATAATTACAGGAGCATTTTTCATAGATTTTGCTAAAGATACATGAACATTGTTATGCTGTAACAAAAGAGACATCTGCATAAACCACTGTGATATGGAAGCATACAAACCTTTTTCCACACTTTTTTTTGCAACATTATAACCAAGTTTATGTTGTCTTAACATAAATATTGCTATTAGCAACAGCAGAATTGCTATTGTATTTTTTTGATAGCACAATGCAATTATTGTTCCTACTGCAAACGGAGCTGCATAAAACAAACTCTTTTTTTTCTGTTTATTATCATCAAAGTTTACTATAAACTCATAATCTCTTAGTAGATCTTTTTCAGATACCGAGTTCATTTCATTCAAAGGACTATCTGTCTGCATTTTAAAGGACTTTAAAAGAACGAAGTACATGCATAAAATAAATACCAGTGAAGAAATTTGAGTTAATGTGATATCGAAAATACTTGTACTATTAGTCATATTTTCATATAACGTATTCATATAGTTAAACGTGTATAAAACTGATAATGTAAGTGCTGATGCCATACCGATAGAAATAATATTATCGATATGAGCCGTTTTTTTTGTTGCTAACAGTGTATATCCTCTTTTTTTCCAATTTTCTATGTCTTCTAACATTAATAAAATGGAGTTTTTATTATCTCCGCCGGTATCTTCACTGTTATACAACAGATCATGCATTGTAACAATCTTATCGCACATATATTTTTCTTCGATCATTTCCAGAGCTTCTTTTTCCAAAGCTCCGTTTTCATCAAAAGTTTTACCGCCAATGATATGTTCAATCGCCTTGTCAATGCATTCTTTCATATTTCCTTCTTTAAAACTTTCTCGTGTTTCCTGTAATGCAGACAGTATTTTCCCTGTTTTCTGAAATGAATATAACATCTGATCCATATATTCCAGTACATCTGCAAACCTTTTTTGTTCAAACATCTGTTTGTAGATCTGTTCGATACACATCGGAATTAGAGCAACTGCAACGATGATCGCAATAATCAGATATTCCGGTCTCAGTTTGTAAAGCAAACCAATGGCGCTAATTCCGATAACACTTCCAATAATAAAGAATGCATGTGTAAGCCATGAGAAGTCATATCCATACACATGAATTTCTTTAGCAAGGTTATTCGGATTCAATAACCATAACCAGCGGATTTTTGATTTTTTCTCCACTTTTTCTGATTTTACTTTTTCCTTTCCAGAAATTGATTTTTTTATGGAATTTACATTGATCGCATTTTCATGTGCAGTTTCTTTTTTTACATTTTTTTCTTTTCTTAATTTTTTCATGAAAATAACAGATAACCTAAGTCTTTTTATTTATAGATTATCTGTCCTCCTTTCTTTCAGATTATTGAGTTGTTTCTTCTTTTCTTCTCTGTTCTTTTCTTAGAACATCAAAATCTTCACAGACGAACGGATCATCAATGCCGGCCTCATGAAATTTTGCAATAATTTCTTTGGGCAGCTCCTCACTTACCAATTCTCCATCCTCAATTATCATGTAACATTTATTTTTTAATTCTGTTCTGTCAAAAAAACATACCTGATCCATCTTTCTGTGAATCTGTCCATTTTGGTCTACGTGTCTTTTTACCAGAATACCAACATCTACATATCGATAGATCCGGTTTTCCATACGTGCAGCATCATTGACATTGTTCATCATATTTTGAATTCTGTCCGGCAATTTCCTTAAATCATCAAGATGAATAGTTGTAAATCCGTGCACACCTGTACTCCACTGTTCCAACAATGATGTAACCTCTGTTGAGCGTGCCTCTGATAACATCAGCCATTTGGGATTTTGTCTTAATGAAGCTTTGATTGCGTCTGTATACGTGAAGCCATCACCGACTTTTAATTCTACTGCGTCTGCTCCAGGATTAATTTCCCTGTAATGAATTTCTAATGAGTCTTCGATGGTTATTACTCTGTCTTCCGGACGGATAAACTGCATGAAAAACTTTGCACACTCTGTTTTTCCCGCACCTGGTTCTCCACCAAATACGAAATTCATATTTACCCGCACACAATTAATTAAAAGCTGGAGAATCATCTCCGGACAGTATTTTTCTTTGATCATTTCATCAATGGTATTTCGAATTAAGCACGGAGATTTACGAATACAGATACTTATTCCAGACGTTGCAACTGAATCATGAATGACACTGATTCGAAGTTCTTTTGTATCTGCTTCAAGAATTTTATTTACTTTATTTAAATTTCCATTTACGCTATTTGCAATATTATGCGTAAATGTTGAGATGAAGCTATCGGACAAAGTGATATTCTTTTTATATTTACCTTTTTTTAAATCAGTAATCCATAATTCACGTCCATTGTAATCAATATCTGTGACTGTAGGATTTTCAATGAATTCCCAAAAAACTCCAAATTGTTTCGGTGTTGGTTCAAACATGTTGTTACTCATGATATTTTTTTAGCAAAGTTATGTTCATATAAACTATGCTGTTCTCCCTTCTTTTTATATAAGCGGAGGAAAAGTTTTGACACTTTACCCCCGCGCACTGTTCGAACCATCTTTTTACGGCATCAGACCTGACATTTTCGTAAAGAAATCTGTTAATGTGCTTCTAAACTGTGTTGCAACAAATCCATCTGATGTTAAAAGATTTGCAATGATTGCGCCCAACAGGACAGATGCAAGTATCACTATAACAGCCGGTGCGTAATGTTTAATAATTTGTTCCATTTTTTTCTCCTTTATTCTGTGATCTTAATAATTTCCTCTTCCATGTTTTCTCCGTCCAGTCCATATCCAATATCTGTTATTTTAGTATCCGTATAGTGATAGACAGATACCTTATATGTTCCTGCAGGAATATATGCATATGTTGTTGTGAGCTTGTGATTGCTCGTATCAACATCAAAAATTCTTGTTTCTCCATTTTGATTTTCTACACTTCCCCAAAGGGATCCGTCCCCCTCATAAGAAACATAAAATTGGATATTTGAATTATCCTCGTCTAATGTGAATTCTTTTTCTTCACATATCGTATCCGATGCCGGACTGGATGAATCAGCTGATACATTCAATATTTCAAGATCCTGCGGAGTGATAGATATTTTCCATCTTCCTGCCATTACCTTGTCAATTTCCGTATAAGCTTCTCCATTTTCTGCAGTCATACCATACTCCTTGTTATCAGGAGAAATCAAAACGGCATTAACATCTTCATCTGCATAAACATCTGTGTTATACTGAACCGAAAATCTTACGTTTTCTGTGGCTGTTTCAACGGAAACCATATACTGCTGTGAATACACATCTCTTTTTTCCGCTAATGTTTCGTAATACGGTTCATCCATTGTTTGTTCTGCATCATCTGCTTCGCCTTTTTTGTAATCAAAATACTTAAAAAGACCTTTGCCATTTATGCAATACCATCCGTTTTTTAAATCCGGCAGCATATATATAGCGACATAGCCATTCTTCGTATTCGTTATTTTCCCTGTCTGAAGTATTTCATACGACTGAAAAAAATTGCGGTCGGCTTTTATAACTGCTGTTCCATAATATGTTCCAACATAATATCCAACCGAATACTGCCCGTCTTTTTCAAGTCCAACTATCACTCCTGCATCATTAATGGTTTTTTCTGATACCGGTTCGTCATTGATAGAGACAATCCTGATTTCCGTGGACTTTTTTTCGGACAGTTTTTCATATGCATCGCTTTCTTTAATGATATTTTTGTTTAGTGTATAACAAATATAACCATCGTCATCAATGTAACCACCGTACATTCCAAGCGACCATCCTATATCTTTGAATCGCTCTAATTTGGAATCTTTTTCCTCTGATTTTTCAGATGGAAATGCAACAACTTCTTTTTTATACAGCGTTGGCACAAGCCCTTCATCTTCATTCATCCATAACAGACGACTTTCTGACGGTTTCTCTACTGTTCCGGAAGCAGTTCCGTCCGGCATGTATGCTTCATAAAAATCTGCACCATCTTTTATGTAATACACATCATTTTCCAACTTCTTATCATCTACAGCCTGCAGTTTATACTGATCTTCGTATTTAACAAAAATCTGTTTTTTCCCACAGCCAGATATAAGCGTGCATAAAAAAATACCCATGAATATAAAACTGACTTTTTTCATATGTACGGATGACTGCGTGTCAAATTGCTCTTTCTTCTCGTCATCCCATCACCTCCCTTCACTATTATCATTGATCCAATATAGATCAATCCGTTAATAAGTCCCTCTTAACACTTTCCGAATAGTTTGATCACAGCATTTATATTCTGCCGCTAGTTCCTGTATAGATAATATATCCGATTTAACTAATATTTCTCTCTGTTTCTCTTTGTTAAGCTTTCGAAGCGTCGGCCATTCACATCCGGAAAAATATTCTTTTCTTTGTAAAACTTCGAGATTATCATAGGATATGTTATCTCTATTTCCATCCCTATATACAAGAACCTCTTTTGCTGTCAATTCTCTTCCATTAATTGCAGCCCACACAATGCGACCAGCAAGCCTTCTACGTTTTTTTCCATGAATTGTCAGACTAATTTGTCCGTCTGATACGCTCATGACCTTTCCATTCTGATTTCTAACGGTTCCGTCTTTTGTAATACTGTAACCGTTGTATTCATATACCTCTAATTCGTTTTGCTCCATATTTTACCTCACTTCAAAGTGTTACGATTTATCACATAGTACAATTTCCAATAACACTTTTCTGTTGGTTTCTTCTCTCTTTCCTCCTTTATCATGTACTAAGATTTATCTTGGCACTCCCACGGTTTTAACCGTTGGCTTTCTCGCTGCGCCCATAATTGAATTCATAACTCCAAAAGAATATAAACACCAGTTACATGCTTACGATATTTCCTGAAAGACGCTTTTTCGCATCTTCTTTTCTTGTGATCTGTACAATACACTGTTTACCTCTGCTTGGAATTCCAGATGCCGGATATCCGCAAAGGCAGTCCATTTTTTCCTGCAAATTCACAAAAACACCTGCTTCATCATCAGCGTTTTTGATAACACCGCCATAATAACCGCCAAGTTCGAATGAATCATAATACTGTTCAGCCGGTTTTGGTTCGGCATCTCTTTTACTTGCACTAATTGTTACAAGACGGCAGGCAGCTCCGTCAAGACGGTCATATCTGTATTCCTTGATGTTGGACACTCTTACATAAAACTGATCGTTGATAGAAAATTCATCTGTGATCACACCAAGAGCAAGCCAGGATAATTCTTTTGAAATAATTGTTGTTTCTGCTCCGCAAACTTCAACTTTGACGCGGTCCTTTCTAACACTCACAACCTTCGCCAAAGCTTTTACTCCTTCTACCATTTCCGGTTTGCCGTCATTTTGCAAATTAAAATAATACCTGCTTGTCTTAATTGCCAAGGCCTCCACTCTGGACCCCTTTGCATACCTTTCCGCTTCATGCAGATCGTATACGGTAAATTCAATTTCACCGTTAATCCTGGAAATCATTTCATTTTTCAGATATTCTACACCGCGTTCACCTCTGTAGTCCTCCAGTCTGATCGGAAACAACTCCTGTACCGGAATTAAGATTTTAAATAAGCCGCGTGTGTTGTCAGCTTTTACCTGTGCACTCATCTGTCCTGTTGTCGAATCTTCAACAACACCAGTAATCACACCTTTTAAGATCAATTTTTTCGGATATGACCGGACCGCAGCCTTTAATATTTCATATTCCTCTTTCAGATAGTCTTTTTCCGTTTTTGCGCTTGCACCACGCTCAGAAACTACTTTTTCTTTTCTTCCATAGAGTTTTCTTTTTTCTTTTTTATTGGCTGCAAAAACGCGTCGTTTATCGAAGATAGTTGCAATTGCTTTTGCAATTTCATCAACTGTTGGATTGATTTCTCCGTCTTCAATGTCTTCTACAGAGTCTTCTGCAGAGTCTTCTACAGAGTCTTCTTCGCTGTCATTTATATCTTCGATATCTTCTTCCAGTCCAACAATGTGTTCATCTTCTGCCGTTTCGGTATTTTGGTTACCTTCTACCTGTTCCTCCTGCTCTGATATTCCGTCAGTCTGATTTTCATCCTCCGGCAACGTACTCTCTGTTGTATCTTCCGTATTTACTTTTTTGGGTCTGCCTTTTTTCTTTTCAGGTGGATCCATTTCCGTTTCCAGACCATCATTTTTAATTGTTTCTTCGTTTTGTGTCATACGTCCTCCTTTATGAAATTTAAAGTAAACCAAGCGGAAACCGTCATTTATTATGTTGAGAAAAACAAATCTCGCACTGGCTAACAATTCCCGATTAGGTTATTAGACAGAAACATATACGTTCTGTCTGACAAAAGATATGTATACCTTTGTTTGTCTATTATACCATTTGCAACCTTTATGTCAATTCTAATTTTACTAATTTTTACCTTTATATATATATATATATCCCAAATTATACTTTTTATATTTATCGTGTTTTTTCTGAAATAAGTGTGCATTTTATCTAAATGAAGCACGTTCTTTAAAATTGCGTAAAAAAAGCAGTGTTCATTCGAACACTGCTTTCACATATCAATTCAGATAACAATACCTTTTTTCCAGTTTATATACATATCCACTCTTTCGGTAGGATCTTCATAAATAATCTCCATTGAATCCCTTGTCATATTCATATACTTTAAAAATTTTAGGAAATCATCTTTTTCTGTTATCTTTTCCCAATACTTTTCTGCAATATCATTTTTATGTGTATCCATATAATCGGATATTTCATTTACGATTTCCGCTTTTTCCTGACTGCCTTCAAGAACATTCACAGGGTCTTTATAATTATTTTCAATACATGATATCAGCCATCCCATATAGTTTTTGATGTAAGCCTGTCTATCTGCCAAAGTAATGGCATCCGTAACTTTTTCATAATTATGACCTGAACATTCATATAATTTTAATAAATCTTGTTCAGATAAACCATTGTGTCCTATGAAATAAACAAGCTGCTCCGGCAGGTTATGATCAAGGACCATCTGATCAAATTTCTCATTACATTCTATTATTTCATTTTGAAGAGTGTCTATGTCAGTTTTTGGCTTATTTTTTTTAATCAGAAAAGTAATTGTTTGGATCTTTGATCCCCGTCCTTTACTGTCTGTTTTATAATCAAATGCTATATCCGCTTTTTCTTCCAGCTCTTTTTGAGCAACTTTTAATACCCGCCGTTGAAATTCATCCCATGTCGGATACTGCTTTTCTTTTGCTATTTCATAAACTTCGTCCCATGATTTACCTCTGTTAACGGCATCCTGTACGCCCCTCTCATCCATATTTATTAATCCGATAGTACATTTTAACTCATTTAAGCCGTAGGACTTTTCTACCACCGTTTCATTCATATCCACTCGATATATTTCTTTTTTCAACAATTCATAAAGCCTATATGAATAATTGTATTCAAACTTCACAAGTACCGCTAATTCATAAGTTGTGAAGCTTGTTTTTAAATTATGTATGTAAGGTGTAATTCCCGAACTGAATTTGATTGTTAACAACCCTTTTTCATAAGTTGCTTTATCCAGCAAAGGGAACACTTCAAATTTTCCAGGCGCTGACTCAATAGTGAACATGTGTCCAACAAGCCTTTTCGATGTATCCTTTAATTTTCGATAGAGGTTTTCTCGTTTTACCCCTAAAATGGCCATAGCTTCTCTCGCTTCAATGGTTGCTACAACATGCTCATGTTCTACACGTAATCTTGTCATAGCAAGTGCCATTATTTTATTTTCGGCTATATTTGATTTATATTTAGCCGTAACGAATTTATTCGATTTTGTTAAATATGCACCCTGGACGATATTATTTATTTGATTTTCACCAACTCCTGCAGATATTTTATTTTGTATTTTATCATTTATTATATTTTCGACCATCATAAAATCCTTATTTCTTGTATATTACTTGTATAATTGTTACTCCAACGGTTATCATTATGAGAGTTTCTGATCACAATGTTTTTGACACTCCCCCTTCCTTTAGGCATGGGGAGTGTCAAAAAACACAATCCTTTACTTGAGTATATGTTTTTTTATTTTTTATGTCAAGATAATTATGTCATTTCATACACTTCTTTATGTCATTCTGTACATTTTTTTATGTCAAAAATGCAGTACCTTTTTGCGTATATAAAATTATAATTTAAGATAAGATCAACAACAACATTTATTTATTTTATTTATTTAAGAACAAAGAAAAGCCTGATAAATCAAGCTTTTCATGAAAAAACCTACTGCATAAATGACTGCAACCTACTGCATAGATGACTACAACCTACTGCATGGATGACCATAACCTACTGCATAAATGACCACAAGGTACTGCATGAATGACTGATTAAAATTTCATATATATATATGTCATTCATGCAGTATCTTGTATCAGATTTATATTTCTTACTTTTATGCTTAAATCTTTTTTCAAATATTAAGCAACATGAAATAATAAGTGGACATCATTTTTTATATTTATACTCTGGATGTCAAAAGTCGGTGAATTTTGCACATCCAAAACATTATTTTTACAGTGACTTTTGGTTTTTGCAACATCGTAGACAATCTTGGTAGCAACTGATTTGTTTTTTGCAGTACTATATGTCACGCCTAGTTTATAAGATGTAAATATACTCTTCTGTTTGCTAGACATTTTTGAAAAGCAGTCATTTATGCAGTACCTTTGAAATGTAGCAAAAGCTTATATGGTTCGCTACAAATCCAAAGCTTCAAGGGGTTATATGATCCGCTATAAATCTAAGACTAAAAAGGTACTGCAAAATTGACATATATATAATCAAAAGTAGTCATTCATGCAGTACCTTTGAAATGTAGCAATGCTTATAAGGTTTACTATAGATCCAAGACTAAAAAGGTACTGCAAAATTGACATATATATAATCGAAAGTAGTCATTTATGCAGTATCTTTAGAATGTGGCAAATCCTATATAGTATGTTACAGGTACAAAGTTAAAAAGGTACTGCAAAATTGACATATATATAATCAAAAATAGTCATTCATGCAGTACCTTTATAATGTAGCAATGACTTATAAGGTTTGCTATAGATCTAAGACTAAAAAGGTACTGCAAAATTGACATATATAATCAAAAATAGTCATTCATACAGTACCTTTATAATGTAGCAATGCTTATAAGGTTTGCTATAAATCTAAGACTAAAAAGGTACTGCAAAATTGACATATATATAATCAAAAATAGTCATTCATGCAGTACCTTTGAAATGTAGCAATGCTTATAAGGTTTGCTATAGATCCAAGACTAAAAAGGTACTGCAAAATTGACATATATACAATCAAAAATAGTCATTCATGCAGTACCTTTTTAACGACTAAAGTCACGAGTGTGCGGCGGCTAATCATCAAATTAAAAAGGCTGCCAATTAATTAATTAGCAGCCTTTTGGTGTGATTGGACTATGTGATAATCCGTCATTTCGATACTACTACGAAAAAATTTTTGTGTCAATCATTAGATTCTTTTTCTAAAAATTCCGGAACAATAATCTCCATATCTGGTTCAGGTATATCATTTAAAGATGTCATAAAATCCGAAGAATCAGACTCTGGTGTAGTAGAATTCATGGATAACATAAAATCTTGAAACCCTTCCATTTCTGGATTCTCATATTCGTCTAGTTCGTTCTGCAAGTCATCATCATATGAAGTGATATTGACGGTATCTTCTTCTTCAACTTTAGGTATTTTTTCCCATGTCTCGTTATCATTGATGTCTGGAAATTTTTGAAACATAATTTCCTCGACAGAAGATTTAGCCTTTTCAATACTTTCATTAATGATATTCTCTGTTTTTTCTGCTGTATTGTCATATGCTTTTTTTATACATACGAATTTTGGTGATGTCTGATCCTGACTCACAACGTTAGATTTGGCAATGTAATTATCAAAAGCTGAAAATTGATTGTTTTTCGGATTTTTTTTCTCAGTTTCTGTGCTTTCAGTGATTGACGTATAGTCTGACAAGTGATTCGTGGAACTTGTGTTCGTTTCATTTGAGTCTGATGATATAGAAACGTTTTTTTCTAGTTCATTGGTAGCGTTTGTTTCTGAAGATTTTGAGAGTCCTTTTTCCTGTTTGGATTTTAATTTTTCTATTCGTTCCTGTAAGGCAGCTTCTTTTTTCTTGTTCCATGGTTCTCGGAAATCATCTTCTGTACAGAGTTCAATATCGTCGATAGATTCATGTTTATATATTTCATCATATACATGATATTTTAGACGGTCTTTTTCTGGCAGTTCTAAAATCCATTTTGGAGCATGAAATCTAGGAACCCATTTTCGCATCTCTTTACACATTGGATGATTAGTATAGTCGATTTTTTCCAACTCAACGACAGGCACCTGTGAAATAAATACAAGCAGATGCTTTGGGTTAAGCTGTTGAATTTCATTTGGCGTATATACGACTCTCGATCCATGAGATTTGCTGACAGTATATGTAGGATGAATCTTCAATAGGTCACCAGCATTTTCTTCATATCTTACTCCATATTCTTCTGTTGTTTGTTCTCCACTGAGTTTTGAAAAATATTCGGCGGTAATATTGTTATTTGTATTTATCAGAATTCTTGTTGTACAGTCGTTCATGATGGTTTCCCATTCATTATCTGGATACATTGTCATTAGCTGCTCTAATCCCTGAATAATGATAATGGTATCAATCCATCTTGATCTTACAGTGCTTAGTTTTTCAGGAAATGTCGGAATAACACCAATGTTTTTAAACTCATCCAACACCAATGTTACCCGGATAGGTAAATGTCCACTTTCCTGCTCATCAGCAAGATCAATTAACTCATTGTAAAGCAATGTGAAAAACAGAGCAACAAGATATGAACGTGATTTATCTGTATCTGGTGAGCTGATATAGTAGATGCATTTTTGTTTGCCAGGAAGTGTAAAATCAATATCATCGACACCTACTATTTTTTGAACGAGAGGATCGGCAAGGGCAGATAATCGAATCTGCAAGCCGGCATATGTATTTCCTTTTACCGTCTTGTCACCATTCATAAATGTTTTCAAGTAAGGCAGGGCTGGATGATCGTCTGGTAGGGAAGACATTACTTCCTCAAATTCGTTTACAGTATATGAGTATAAAAATTGATATATACCACCCATTGTTTTTGGAATGTCCAAATCGTTATTATTTACCCAAATACATACACCCATATATAGGTTAAACTCAGATTCGGACCAGAAATCTGCTGGCTTTCCGTCAGAAGTGTTATCAATGACTGTTTTGGAAAAAGACTGTGATTTAAATGCACTTCCACCAAGTACACTCATGAAATTACAGGTATCTGTGTGAAGTGTATCTTTCGGACGGAAATTTAATATTTTAGTTACGTATCCATTTGCTTTAGCAAGTGCCGCAGTATCTCTATATAGTTCTCCTTTTGGATCGGTAACTATTAATGATTCTCCTCTTCGGATTGTTTGCATTATGATTGGTATTGCAACACATCTTGATTTGCCACATCCAGGTGCTCCGACAACAAGCATATTTCCATTTTTACCGTATAAGTCTTTTCGCAGAGAATATAGTTTTGTGATGTCACCTGGTTCACATCCAAATATATTATCTTTCTGTTCAAGGTAGTTTCCACAACTTAAGGTCTCTTTCTTTTCTTCTTCGGTCATTTTATGTGCCGTACCTTTGCCACCGTCTTTGGATGATTCGTAATTTCGCTCGCTGTCTTTTATGGCTGTCTTTTGTATTGCTGCTAAATAATTATAGGTAAATCTGTTCATAACCAATAGAAGTATAATACTTAACCATGGAACCTTTATCAATCCATAAACGAGATACAAAAGAAAAAAGGGTTTTTCTAATCCAATGAATATTGTGTATACATATCCTGCAGCTAAAAGGGATAAAGTTCCGGTTACAGCTAGATCTATCTTTATTATTTTCTTATTTTTGTGCCATTGTTCTTTTATGGTTTTATCTGCTATGCCAAATGATGTCTGTTCATAAAATTCTTTGAATGAATTTGGCTTTATTGTATTTCCCATTTACATTTCTCCTTTGAAAGTTAATCCACAACATGAATCTCTATTGGATTTGGAGCAACATGGCGTATAAATTCTTCCTGATATGAATAGCAGAATATTTCATAGTGGCGGTCAGCCTGTGTGTTGCATACCCATTGGACTCCTGTTATAAATTTTTTGAGTCTTGAAATATTTCCAGTGCAGAAATTTAATGCTATTACATTTTCTTTTATGCCGTCATAGACAATGGATCCTTTTTTATTTCTTTCGTAGTCAGGTAAAATCTCTTCATTTAATGTTTCTTCCCATTCACTCTGAGTCATTCGCAATAGCATTTTGAACCCATCTTCTGTGTATGGAACGGCATACATATTGTCATATCCGCTATCTGTATTTAGATAGATTGCCAGTCCATTATTTAAGATGTTTTCAAAAACATTCATATCATAGCCTATAATGATACAATTTTTTACTGCTCCGCTTATTCTCGATCCTTCACATTTTTTCGTGATGATTTGTGCCATATAATATGCCATTTGTCCTTCGGATGATTTTTGCCATATCATTGCTGCTTTCCCTGTATTATAAACTGCATAGATTCCACCAGGACTTATTAGCATACCAAAAGCTCGACTTCCGATTGTACGTTTATCTTTTTCATTATTGATGTGGAAGTCGAACAACTGGCACTCTCTCATTTCGTTTATCGTGTAATAGTAGATGCTGTTCGATCTTAAAGATTCAGTACTGGATAATTCAGTTTTATCTTCTGGCAATATTTTTATAATTCCTGTTCCGTACATCATTTCATAAATTTCACAGTGTTTAATACCTCTGTCTGACCTTGTACAGTTTTTCTCTTTTGATCCTAAATTTTTATGAGTTGGCTTTCCATGTTGAAGATAATATCCGTAATATCCGATTGGCATATGTGATATGTATTTTTCATAGTTCTCTTCAAAATTTACTAACCGGGCAATTTCTTTCTTATTTCTTCTTAGTATTTCTACTACACCCTCTCTTTCGAGTATTTTTAATTTTCGAAGATACATACGTTTATTACCCGGCAGAAATTTTAATCCACTGTACGCGATCCCCCCCGATGTTAACATCAATTTTATAAGTGTATTCCTATATCCCTGTTCATAGCGTTTTCGTCTCCCTTTTTCTGTTCGTTTTCTCCGTCTATCTCCTTCTTTTATAAGTTGCTTATATTCGTCTCCAATATCTGGACTGTATCCATATTCTTCATTTACTGCATCCATTTTTTCCGGTCCTTTCTCTTTTCTTTCATCTTCTTGTTTTTACATATATCCAAATAAAGTGCATAATCTTTTATTTAATTATTGCCTTATTTTGTAACAGCAACCCGCGTCATGTTCCTGTATTGGTTTTTAGTTCTTGGATTGCCACTACCTGCAGCCGCCAACATCTATACCCCGGTAATAATAGAAATATGATTAAACCAAAATTACAGGATTTGAGTATTTAATAACGGTGTTTTTTACTATTTTTTTTGAAAATATCAAAAGCACTTTTATTAGTAGGATAATAACGGTGCTTTTGATAGGTACAATTTTTCACAAAAAGCACCGTTACAAAAATAACGTTACGCATTTAATTCATACAGATCATAAACAAGTTTATCCTGTATTCCATCAGACTTTGAAATGACAACCAAGCAAGGAATTCTGATGTTTTCGGAGTTAAAATATTCCAAAATATCATCTTCATTTTCTGTTGATGAGAAAAGAAAAATAGTAATGTAAGGGACAGGAACTCCTTTTTTTGATATGTGTGAAGAGACCTCTTTGTCATACAACTGCTGAGCAAAATTGATCTTAAAAGTCTCTGCCATAGAAACATTCATAACATAATATATTTTTCCATTGGCAAGAAAAGTAAGATCCATATTGTTGTCAGGTATGTGCGAATACTTTAGGTTTTCAAAAGAATCCATAAGATCTAAACAAAGCTGAAACGCACGGATTTTTTTTAAGTCAATTTTCTCGCCGTATTTTGTTTTTCGATCGCCTGCAGTAATAAAATTCTTATTATTACTAATGGTTATGTACTGTCGTGTGGAAAGATTTTGAAGGATTCTGTTTTCCTGAGCAAGTGAACATTTCATGAATTTGTCAAGAACATAGTGACATTGGTATGTTGTAAGACATCCAATATGAGAAATGATATTTATAAGATCCTGTTCCTCTTTTGATAAAGTGTATTGTGACATTGTTTTCTCCTTTCACGTTAAACAAATAATGATTTAAACACGTTAGCTGCAAATTATTGTGTATTTTTATTTATTTGTGTACTTTTTTACAGTGCTAACGCGCTTTTACTAACACAATTAAACACGTTAACATGTGATTATCGTACACTTACGCATATATTGCGTACTTTCTTAAAATGCTAACGTGCTTTTTAAACACAATTAGGTACGTTAATAAGTGAGTATCGTGTATATGTATATATATTGTGTACATTCTTGAAATGCTAACGTGCTTTTTATGTGATTAAATGTTACGATGCAAAAATTAATATGTATTTATAAAGAAATAAAACGTACATTTTCTTCATAATATGCAAAAAATTGGTAAACTGGTTCATTACGCAACGACTGTGTCATCTTTGAAAGCATCGTCCTCTCTTTTAGACGGAATAATATGAGCCTTGATTTTGTCACCATTTGAAACAACTAATGCATCTCCATGCCGGAACTTTAATATTTTTTCACATTCATCAGATGATAATTTATAGGTTCCAGCAACCCTGTTAAGATCATTCTCATTCATTCTTAGAAGAATAACCAAGGCAGTATTGTTGAGAACAGATTCCCCATATTCCTGCATTCCACGTAAAAAGTCATTCATTTCCTGTGTGGCTAAAATAGCACTACCTAAATATCCACGTATGATTTTGATCATGTTATAGACTAATTTTGCACATTCCAAATTAGTCATCATCTTCCACACTTCATCCAAGAAAATAATATCTCTAGTAGTGGTTGATGATTTAACAACGCTATAAACCATTTCAAATGCAATCAGTAAAAATGCCGGTAAAAGTCTGTCACCTATAATATCTTCATCACAGTCAAAGACAATATATGGATTATTTAAATCAACATTCGTTTGACCATTCATATTTTTACAGGACCCGCTTATCCATGTATCAAGAACAAGTTTGATGTTTTCATATAATGATTCATTAGGAATAGCTGCATAAAAATCAGACAAAATAGGCATCTTTTTTAGAGATGTTTTATTTACATCAGCAAATATAGAGTCATTATTATCCGTTATGCCAAATGATGCATAAAGCGATATTAAAATCTTATTAAGCTGCGCGTAAACAGATGATGTCATAGGTGTATCAAGTTGCACATTGATCCATAGCAAAATGTTTGTTATTTTTTTTGCAAGAAGGCTTTCATTAAGGACAATGGTATCATCATCAATTTGTGATAAATCAATCTTTCCTTCTGGACGAATTTCCATGAGATTAATACAATGTTTTGAACCAGGAACTAATTGAACATATAAACCATCTACAATAGAACAGCCGCGCTTATACTGATATCCTTTTTTAGGAATGATATAAAAGCATCGTTTTCCATTAAGAAAAGCTCTGTGTCCAATCAACTCTTCTGTGTATGTCTTTCCGGCTCCGGAAGTACCAAGAATCAGCATATTTGCATTTACATAATAGTTTGTATTGAAATTGTCAGGAGACAATGTTTGATTTGCTTCTGTAACTCCAAGTACAAAACCATTTGGATCGTTAATTGTTAATGAAGTAAAAGGATAAAAACATCCTAATTTTGTTGACAAAACGTTATGTTTAAGTCTGCTGAAAGTTGGTGAAGTATATAAAAAAGGCATGCAAAGCCTAAAATAGTCTTCGCAACACAGATAACAGCTATCTGGTTGAATATGACATTTTCTTTTTAAATCATGGCATATTTCACGTATATGTGAATGTAATTCATTTGGTGATGTTGCACGAACTGTTAGTATTATGCATACATCGTAAACATCTGCACCTGCATTCATATTATCAATAACATCTTTTACATTTTGGTATTTGGCTAGTTTTAAATCAGCCTTTTCAGTCCGTCCTTTTCTATATAATGCAGAAACATCTGCATGCGTTGCATTTTGATATTGAGTAAGAAGTGCCATAGAAATATTTGGAGGTACAAATTTACCAATGATATCCATGTCTACGTCAGCACCATAATTAAAACGATTTAACCAACCAGTATAAACTTCTGTTGGCCAGGAATTGCTTGAAAATCCTATGTACCCGTAATATAGACCATCCTCCATAACATAATTTTTGTTGATAAAATATAGTCCTTTGGGTGCGATTAAATCTGAATAGGTAAGTTCTTTTTCAATTCCGGTCATTAGTTTGAATTTCCGGAAATCTTCACTAATCCGAGAATAGCGTTCATAAATAGATTCTTTTTTTCTGGTATTTCGATTAAAATACATATAAAGAAATTCTGAGATGAACAAATTTTCATCTTTGTGAGACAAACATACGTTTCCACAATCATGGAGTGACTGAATAATACTGGCTTTTTCAATTCTCATAGCCTGTGCTATTTCGTTTTCTTCGCGGCTTTTAACGCCATCAAGACCTGAGTATTCCCAAATGAAAAAAAAGCGTTCAACAATAGAACCCTTGGCAGCCAGCTGATGTAAATACATACAATAATTGTTTAGTGAATCCTTAACAGATGGATTGATTTGCTTTGGACAATTTTTCTTTATATTATTTATTGTCTCAAAGGAATCACCAGAATCACGAAGTATTTTCAGCTGCCAGCGGACATATTTGTTTTGAAATATTTCTGAAAATGAGCGGGCTATGGATGCTTTTCTGTCTTTACTTTTTTGAAAAAAATTAATAGGCAGAATTTCTATAACAGATAGATAGCGACCATCCTTTGTAATAATCATTTCATCCTGAATATTTTTTATTGGGATAAAGTCCTGGGATGCTCCTTCATAAAAAGAAAAGCTTTGATGATTTTTAATTGTGTGATTATTTTTTGAATCATTTTCTAAAAGATGATGTTTTAAGTTATTTGCTATCAGTTTCTTCACTGTCGCTGTACTTTTCGATAAAACTTCTGAGCCATTTCTGAATGTGTCTCCAAATTGACTCAAAGAAGGATTCGTTGATGGTTTCTTCATTTGCATATTGATTCTCCTTTTTAACATATTCTGGACTTCTTAAATGCAGTTCTCTTCGATTAAAATGAAATTTAATACTTGAAAATAAAATCTGCAAAACGGACCGATTCTTTAGTCCGCGAAGAAATAAGCCAAATACAATCGGACATATGATAACCGTACATGATACAAACGCTACTTTTGTGAAGTTTATACTTACAATGCAATACTCTGTTAGTGAAGTAAAAAATACTGCTTCAAAAATGTTACGGTTTGGTATGCCAAATGTTTTGCCTTTAGAAATCACATTCTTGTTTAGAAACCATAAATTAGGATCTTTTTCTTCATCATTATTCAAATTTATACCTCCTTTCTAAAACAAAAAAACCAGGACTTAGTCCTGGTTTTTTTAATGGTGTTTTTTTGATGGTTAATTATATTATAGCAAAGCACCATAAAAAAGTAAATAAAATATTATAATATACCAATATAAACCGCTTGAAATCATGAAGGATTATATCAGAAAAAAGGAACCCTTAATCCTACGGATATAAGAGTTCCTTGATTACGGCATGTTAAACAGATCACGTTGCCTCATAGGAGAATTCGTTTGTTAAATTATCATATGTAACTGTAATATATGAATCGGTATTTATGATTTGCATTTTTACAATTATATGGCTGCTTTTTTCTGAAACTTCTGTAATTTCAAGTTGCGTGTTTGTATAGCCAAGTGATTGCGCAACTTCGTTAACGTAATCACCATATGCTGTAAGACCGACTGCCAAAAAATCAATCGAAGCAAGTCTAAACGGATTTGTAATATAGCAATAATCTTTATCTAAACATCCATATGAAGTGTTTGTTTGCTTAGTTGAAATGTCAGATGTGATTTCTGTTGTAGAATCATCACTGTAAAAGGAATCTGAAGTATTTGAAGAACCGGTAGAAGATATATTTGTAAAAACAGCAATTATTAATATTATAATGATAAATACTAATATGCAGATAGAGCTTTTCTTAAATTTGATTTTCATAAAAAATTAGGCAGATACATTATAGTAACTAGGATAAATATGTAAGCTGCCACTCTCCTTTCTGTAGAAATAATAATATAATTTGGTACTGCAAATCATTTCGTTGGTATATCGTTGAATACATACATAAATGAAGAGGATGATGCTTGTTCACATAATGTAAAGTAATCGCAGGAAGGTTCTGTAAGTGGGCGATATAAATTCGAATTATTACTGTTTGGATCACGAACAAAAATGTCGCCTGCATCAGCTCCAGTTAATATCAAAAAGGAAGAATAGCTACCAAACTTGCTTGAATGAGGGATATAGAGCAAAACTAATTTTCGATCAGTTACAAGTAAATCGCTTAGTTTTTCTGTATCAAAATTATATTTATCTACAGTCATATTGACTGATTTTGCCATATCCGATATGTTTTGATCAACAGTTGCAGAAAGAATGCTTTCGTGAGCTGTGCTATATTCGGTTGGAGTGACATAACTTGAAGAATAATAGCTGTTTATCATACTCAAACATGTTAGCAAAGACATTGCTGATGTTGATTGATATTCTTTTTGAATGGCAGGATAGTCTTCATTATAATATAAAGGAACATTTAAAAATTCTTTGCCAGGGCCATCACTTTGTAATACTTCGATGTGACTTAAGGTATCGGATGAGTAATCATTTGTCTGGCTACTTGTTTCATAAATATCTTCCGTTTGGTTACTTGCTTTGTTTGCCTTACTAGAAGAATTAGAACATGCACTTAATGTGCATGTCAAACATAACGTAATACTAAACAATAATATTTTTTTCATAAATCTAATTGGATCTGTTTATTGAATCCATTCTCCTTTCCGTATCGTTTTAAATATTTCGTTTAATTATAGAATACCATATTGAAAAAAAATTTGTTCAATTTTTATAGGTATAATTATGGATACATATATAAATATCTTTGTATAAAAAGTATACTCTGACAAATCGGAGTGTTTATTCTGTGCCTTTATAAAGATTATAAAAGGTTGTAGAATAATTTCGTCTTTTATCTAAATCTAAAATATATGTATTCATTCTATCTGAAAAAAAATATCGATGCCAATCTATTTTACCAGCATATTTACCAGCAAGGTAAGCTTCATAACTAGGGTATCTTGAACACGCTTCGTAATAAAATGCAGCATAATCAGCGGCATCAATTATGTCATTTGCATTTCTTATGCAATCGTATTTGCTACTTTGTAATTCCTGGGTTAAAAATGCAGCCTGTATATTAATATCTGTTACTTCTGCATTGTTCCTTTGTGCAAAAAGAATTAGTGACTCTCTTCTATTCCCGGTCCATTGAGCGATACCTACTGAACCTCCCTCTCCCTGCATTGAAGTTTGAAATCCATGCTCAGCCATAAGATTACCCATAATTCCAGAAGCACCTTCATCGGTAAAGTGACCTTGTGTTTTAAGGTAATGCCATACTATTTTAGAATTTTCCCCCGCTACACTTTCAACTGTAACTTGATTAAACAGATCAGAGTCTTTTGAAGGAGAAAAGGAATAATCATATTGTGCTTTAGGGTTATCTAGTCCTAATGTATAATAAATTGTTCTATATGAGCCAGTGGTGTCTTCACAAATTGCATTTACCTGTAATAACTTGCTGTCGGACATATCATAAAAAGTGATATTAGAATCATATTCGGAATTCATATCTATTTTAAGCAAATTAAAAATGTTCTTTTGGCAAAACGGAAGAATCTCCACATCTTTAATAACAACTTTTTTTGTATTAACAGTCTCAGTTTCATTTGACGTATCTGTGTCGGTTAAATTCTTTTGTGCTGTAGGATCAGATATATTCTGTAACAACTGAGATTTATTTATATCTGTCGTAGTTTCAGAATTTATTGTTTCCTGGGATTCAGAGTCAGCTTGTGTATTTGTATCTATTATTTCTGTAGAGACATTTAATCCAAAAAAATAAGAAACATTGTCTTTTGATGAAATTGTTTTGAAGATTACTTTTGGATCACCTAATTCCATCCCTTCTCCGTATGCTCTAGTTTTATATCCCAGTGAAAGATATACTATAAGTTCTCCATAATTTATATTTGAATAAATATCTTTCCAACCATTCGGATATTTTTTTTGTATGATGTCAGAGACAGAAGAAAAATCATAGTCGTTGGTTGAACAGTAAGATTTTATATAATCGTTCATATATTTATTGTAACTATAGTTTAAGGCTGTGTTTATTGCATTAAGATTTTCTACTAAGCCAACATCATATTCGTTATTTTTATCATACTCATCATCTGATACTTCTATTTTATCAATATCTTTTTCAAGATGAAAAAGACTGCTGAAAAAATCCGATATACTTTCAAATGTAAATTTATTTTTTTCATATTCTACAGCTGCTTTACTTACATTTTCAGGTGTCAGATATTCGGATATGATAGTAACAGACAAGGTAAAAAATATTCCAATAATTATAGGCAATAAGATTATAAACGCAACACCCGCTCCAGTAGAACCAACAGCGCCGGTTGCCGCGGCCGTTGCTGTTACAGTGGAAGCACCTGTTGTTCCGGCTGCAGATGAGCTGGCTGCAGAAGCCCCGGCACCTGCAGAAAAACCAGTTTCTGGACCTTTGCCTTTGGCATGAAGATTTTTTAATAAATTATTTCCGGAATTGGGTATTGAACTGTTTCTCATATTTTCATTTTTTTCGTTAGGATTATTATCATTCATGAATTTAAGTAGGATTCCCTCAATATAAATAACGTTTACATAGAAGAGAAAGATATGTAAATTGAAATAACACTAACATATCCTTTTATCCAGTTCTCCTTTCTTTTGATTAACAAGCAATCAGCATACTTTTATGATTATTCGTTTATTTAATTGTTGAATTGTAGACAAATTATACATTGATATATATATACCTATACTATTTTATACAAAAATGAGATACAAATAAAAAGTGTAATGTAACAAATACTACCCTAGAAAAAAGCTACTAGGGTAGTTGTATTTTAGGATAATATCTATTTACGATTATTCTCAGAAACATGTGGAGCCTTAATAAAAGTATAAGATCCTAATGTTGAATCAGTTACAGTATTATTTGAAGTAACCTTATTTTGGATAGAAACAGATGGAAAAGCAGTGTAACTGTTTAGTTTACCACTTGCTTTGTCAATCGCAGAAAACTGAACCATGCCAGTTGAATTATCAAGTTTCACATCTTGAGGTTTAACATTAGATAAACCTATATTTGACCAGGCACCGTTAGAAAAAGTATCGCTGATTTCCTGTTCAGGAGATTTTCCAGATGAGCCCCATTTATAATCGGAAACTTTTAGGTTTTGTCCATTTTGAGTTATAGCGCCGACAATAGGAGAAGTATCAAGATTCATGGCATTAATTCCATCCGCGTTATAGCGTACATCCAATCCACCGGTGTTATTAGGTACAGCAGCATAATGCGAAGCATTAGTATCACCACCAAATGCAAATTGATCCATTTTTATGCCGGTATCAAGTTCCATGGATGTTAAATTATCTCTTCCCAGCAATTCGTTAGCATTGTTATAAAATGCATCAACACCGCTGTTATGTATTGCATTCATAGTCATTGGTTCAAAATTGGCATATGCCATTTTCCCATTTGATAATTGGAATGGCATAGAAACAACACCATTCCCACGTTTTGGAGTGTCGTTAATAGTTCCTTGACGAGTGATATTGTTCATACCGGATTTACAGCTAAAAGCAAAGCCGTCGTTCTGTGAATATCCAACAGGTGTAACTGTATTACCCAATTCTGAAAGTTTATTTGAAAATGGGTTAAAGGATGTGTTAAATACATGTTGGAGTGCTTCCTGCTGACCAGATGGATTTAAGTGTGCAAGGGTTCCTTGCAACGTTTGATTTCTAAATAATCCATCATTCTTGATTGCAGATTCCATGGATTTTCCCTGAGATTTCGTAAAATTACTTGAAGTAGAATTTGTTCCAAACATTTCACGTACATTTGCACCGGCACTCTCGTTCATTGATTTTGCTACATTAGAAGGATTTATAGATTGACCACTTAATGCAGAGCCAAGTGTTGAAAGTCCCATATTTCCTGTTAATCCCCCAATATTCACAAGTGATTTTCCGGCGGAAGAGGCTATATTTTTAGATGCCAGCGTTATAACGGCTCCAGTAGAAGCAATGTTATCCATGAGTGATACGCCCATGTTTGCAGTTGACAAGCCAAAGTCTTTCAAATGAGATTCTAATTTTACACCTATTTGGATAATAGCAATCATAATACACATATTTGTAAAGTTGCAGTTTTTGGTAGCCATAACGTATAAACTTAATTGAATCCAGAATTTAGTCAAATATATAACAGCTATATTAACTCCAAATACTTTAAAATATGTAGCTAAAACATTTTGAGATTCGGCGGTCGTAAAGAAAGATACGAATATTGGGGAACATAGGTACATAAAAGAAGAAAAAATGTATCTTTTTATAAGTTCAACTACAAGTTTTACAAAATTATAAAATACTATTGCGAAAAAAATGATTTGCAACAATATCTGTAATAAATAAAAACCATTATCCAAAGTTTCAGCAGAAGCAAGAAAATTTGTTATTGCGTCATCACTTAAAATTTTGATGCCATTGTCAGGATTAAAAATGTTTTTTATTGTTTCTAAAGATACCGTAAGATCTGAAATAATATTTTTATCAATAAACAGATCTTTATAATGAGATTCACTCCAGGTTAAGAGCATATCAAATACAGGAACAATGAACCGTAATCCTATAAAAGCAAAAGCAGGTCTTAGTAAAGTTTCCAAAAAAGTTTCTTTTGCATCTGTAAATATATATTTCCAGTAAGTTGTGATATGAATGATAAAAAACAATATGATTAATCCAGCGGATAAAATCATAAAAGTGTTTTGAATTTTATCAAATAGCTCTTCTGATAAAAAGCCAAATTCACTACTTACAAAAACTTCTTTAGTAGGGACAAATGAATTGCTTCTTATTTCTGAAGTAAGCCATTGAAGAGCCAAGCACAGCACGGTTTGAGCCAGCTTGCATAAAGAAGTAAAGGCATTATATACAATATTATTCAAACAGATTCCTCCTTAAATCTTATTATAATTTGGAAAATGCACCTACAAAGACTGCAGGTGCATCATAGTTGACACTACATGTTGAAGTTATAAAAAGTGGTCCGTTTGTAATTTCATGAAAACAAAAACGGAATATGCTGTAAAGGAGATGAAAATACAATGGAAGTAATTCCAGCTTCCTGAACATGCAAAGACGGAAGGATGATAGCGGCTTCGCCAAATTTGGATGATATAAGCTCAATCGTTGCTTTAAATGTACTCCACTTGCTTGCAATAACGTAGACTACTATCAGCACAATCATAGATTTTTTATATTTCTCTTTTGCTTGGTCGTTTTGTGAGAAGCCCCATATAATAGCTATTACAATTAAAGGGACCCAAAACCATTTTGTATAAATATCTGCAAAAAGCTGGACTATTCCTGATGAGTCTGTGTCAGTAAGATTGTCACAAAAAACAGATACTGGAAAAATAACTGCAGAAGATATAACGGCAAACAACATGTATGTCAAATAAATATATTTTTTCTTAATTTGCGTGTTCATTTTTTTCAGAATCAAATCTGAGCTCCTTTCTTTTTTTAGAATACATTAATAAAAAAGATAAGTTGGTGTTTTGTTACGAATAACCATAATAAGCATAGTTACCTCCTGAATTTTATTAAAAAAAACGAGCATAGAATGCTCGTTTTTTAGTGGTTTTGTTATGTATAATATACCATAGTATACATTTTGTGTCAATGAATAAAATATATCTATCCAGGCATTTTGAAACCTGAAAGAGCTTTTACTGCATTTATGTTAAGTACATCATCATCATCGTCATCGCTTTCATCATCTGTATCACTTTTCTTATAGTCTATATTTTCGTTATCCGTATCAGTATTATTTTCGCTTTCATTAGAGGCGGTGTTGGATAATGTTTCTGTAATGTCTTTTGGATCAGCTGACACATTTTCATTTGATAAGTCCAAACTATTTTCATGTGAGACGGATGAATCTGATGTTGGAACTGACGGATCAGATTTATCGGACATAGAAGGTTCAGAGTCATCTAAAGCGGAATCAATATTGGAAACATTTGGGAGAGAAGACGAAGTATGTTTGTCTTCATCGCTTACTGCAGCTATTGTTGTGTAAATATTCCATATTGTTTCAATCGATGCTTCAGGCTGCAATTCAACAATTTTCTTAAAAATATGTTTATACGGTGTAATATCAAGTCCCATATCATCTGCATGTTGTTTTAGAAGTAACCATTTATATATCCAGTCGGCATCTTTAGCGGTTATATCTTCAAGCTGTCCGTCATAGTTTTCAGATAAATATTTATGGACAAGAAGGCTTACAAAAACAGCTTGTTTGCGAGGTATTTTTTGTAAAAAATTATAAACTTGCGATTGTGTTTTATCATCTAACCAATATGTTAGATTAGATCGCACGTAGTCATGTTTTTTCATATAAGTAATTAGGCAGCATAATTGCTGCCACCTCCTTCCCAATGCATTAATTGTTATTTGTCTGTCTGATCAATTTTTCATATCCAAGTGCATTGGCATTTGGGTTTTCAATGAATTCATATTTTATTAAGCCGAATTCATCTTTAACTTCATCAATATATTTACGAAAGAGAAGGGAACCTCCACCAATAAAGAGTGTAGGATAAAGATCAAAACTAAGACCAAACTGAGCCAGTTCTCCTAAAATTAAACGAATGTGATTTTTAACATCATTGAGGATGAAATCTTTAATACCTTCCGGAACTAATGTCGGCTTACCAGCCAAGATACTTCCGATAATATCTTTTGTAATTCGTTTACCAGTTTCTTCTTCCACATGTTTAATGATTGATTCATACATCGGAAGAATACCAAGCGGCTTGGAATCACATTTCGTATTGTCAAGCTCGTTATTGATAAATGTTATTACATCCACTGTCCATCCACCGATATCAATGGCGTAGTAACTGCTAAAATTAATGACGGAATCATCTTTCTTTTTGGGAACATATCCGCAAACGGCTGCTATATCCTGTGGATAACATTGACAGAAATTCAAGTTAATTTCTATCATATATCCATTAAATTCACATACAACAGGTCCAGAGAAATGTTCTTTATAATAGTCAATAGTTTTTTGTGCTAATGTTGCATAGTGTGTTGGAGGCACACCAACTCCTAAATTTAAAGTGCATGTTTCGTTAAGGGCATCCTGAACATTAATTACATTTGGCAGATAAGATGATGTTTCTTCAGCTTTTTTTTGCTGGCGTTCAGCTTTCTTTTTTGCTCTTGCAATCAATTCTTTAGAAATACCGAACAAAGACATGACAAATGCATTTTCATTTTTAGTTTTATCCTGCACGTAAGCAAATCTATCCATAGAAGGAATATAATATTTTCCCTCATACAGCAAATATTCTGAGACACCGTAAGGTTTAGTTGTAAATACGTTAAAACCTGATGGTGTAGATGTATTGACGGTTTTGACATCATAGTTTCCGATATCGAGTCCTAAGTTGATTATTTTCTTTCCCATTTGATTTACCTCCAAGTTTACTTTAAAAGTATAATATACCATATATATACCATTTTAGAACGTTGTTGTCAATAAAAGTACGTTATTTTTATATTGCGTACAATAAAAAAGTAAAATTTGACATATATATATGGTTATCGTGTTATAAAAAGCAAAGTACACACGATATAAATATTCTTAAGTAACGTTTTTTAATTAAAAGTGCATTATTCTACATCGTAAGTATTAAAAAAGTATGATTTGGTACACATATATATATATCGTGGTATAAAAAGTATGATTTGCACGATATATAATTTTAGGTACTGTTTATCGTTTTAAAAGCACTTTACAGTTTTTAAAAAAATTAATATAATGATAGTACGATTGTATGGAGGAAAAAATGAATAATATAAAGGCAAAGATTATTACAGTAGCCACTATGAAAGGTGGTGCAGGTAAAACAACGGTGTGCTTTAATATGGCAGGAATTCTTGCGGAAAAATATAAAGTACTGGCCGTTGACCTTGATCAGCAGTGTAATTTAAGTGCAAACTGTGGGTTTGATATTTTTGATAAAGATGCAGCTTCTGTTGCAGATTTATTTGATGATAGCAATGTAGACCCACAATCCATTGTTATGTTAAACCCGATTCCGGAATTACAGAATTTGGATGTTATTCCATCTACAATGTATTTAAACGGCACTGAATGGAAATTGATTAGCGTATATATGAGAGAACAGCTTCTAAGGAATTATATTGAAAAGAATGCCGTTTTCTTTAATTATTATGATTACATTATATTCGACACGCCACCAAGTATGGGACTATGCACACAAAATGCGTTACATATATCCGATCATATTATTTTAGTAACAGATCCTGATTGTAATTCTGCTCGTGGTGCGGATGTTTTTCTAGAGTTGTGGACGCAGGCAAAGAGTATGGCTGAGGACAAGGCAACTCATGTGGATGCTTTGATATTGAATAATATGGAAAGAACAAAAATTTCAGATAAAACCAAAGAATTCATAGACAGTCATGAGGTTTTTTCACAGATAAAACTAAAATCTATAATTCCCCATACTACACGTTTTAAAGAGTGCGCTGAACAGAATAAGCCAATACAGCTGTTAGAAACCAAATCCAAGAGAGAAGAAAATTCAAGATTGAATGCTGAAATGGCAATAAGAAGAATGATTGAAGAGTTATTTGAAAGGGGCATTTTGTAATGGCTTTTGGGAAACAGGGAAGCATAAATAAAGAAAATCAAAAAAAATTGCAAGAAGAGAGACAGGCTGCATTATTTGGAGGTAAGACACCATCAGATGAAATACAGTTTCCTAAAAATACACTGGTGAACATGCCAATAGATTTAATTGATGTTCATCCAGATAATAAAGAAGTTTTTGAAGTTAAAGACATACCTCAGCTTGCAAATCAAATTAAAAGAGTAGGATACGACATATCAAAGCCGTTGACTTTATATGAAAAAGAGGATGGGCGTTATGAGATAATATCAGGTGAGCGAAGATTTACGGCAGCAACTATGGCTGGATTAAAAGTGATTCCTTCCATTATAAAGAAAGATACATTGGAAGCAGACAAGGCTGGTGAATTAGTTGATTCAAACTTTTTCGATCGTGAAAAAAGCTATCTTGAAAAAGCAAGAGCCATGGCCTACTGGAAAGATAACTATTTAATTCCTAAAGAAGGACCTGACAATGCTGATGAAAAAACATGTGAACATTTTAATATAAAGATGGGAACTTTAAGAAATTATTGGAAAATTTTAAAACTAAGTACGGAGTTACAGGAATTGTGTTTTAATCCGAATTTTCCAGCATCATTATTGGCAATATTAAACGTTCAGGCATTTTCATTAGACGAACAAAAGGAATTGTATGAGGAAATAAAGAAAAACACCAATTTAGAAGATGAAAATTGGAAAATGTCATCCAAACAATTAGGTGATATTATTGATTTATTTAAGAAGAAGAAGGCTTATAGAGAAAATCTTGAAAGAAATAAAAAATTGCTTTTTGAAAATGAATTAGAAAATGAGATAGATAATGAAAAAAATGTAACTTCTTCATTTAAATTAGAAAGTATAGATCAATTTGAAAAGGCAATTAATCAGCCAATGTTAAAAGAGTTGTCTGTAAAAGGAACCAAGCCTGCTGAAAACTTAAAAACTACAACAAAGACAACAGAGGTTAACGAATCAGATAAAAATATAGATGAATACAAATCATTCGGTGTAGAACATGATCAGATGCCAATAATCAAGAAAAAGGATTTAAGTAAAGTATTGCTAATAATTAACAATCAGCTGCAGTCAATAAATGCTCTTGATTATGAAGTGGAGGATGTTATACAAACAGAACAGATCATTGCGGCAGCGATGAAGAAATTAAAGGAACTGAAAGATAATATCCGTGAAATTCAAGAATAAAAAAGTCTATTATTCTGAAAAGTTAAATAAATAGGCACCAGAACAAGGAAATTGTTTCTGGTGCCTATTTTTTGCTTTCTAAACTTCGCGCTGATCGATATTTAGATATAGAAACTGCTGTAACTTGTATGTGTCATTATTTTCTTGGGACAGAGCGGTCCTGGGAAAATATATGGTTACACCATTTTTTTCGGCTATTTTGTATGATTTAATATTGTAAACTCTTATGAATTTTTGATCTGTAGTCCGCAGCATGAGATAATCTCTATCGAAAGCTTTTTTCTTTCGAGCACGTGGAATATAGATTTCATCTACTGCACCAGAAATTTTTAAAATGTCTCCATCTAAACATTTTACGCAGTTATAAGAAAGCCCTCCAATAAAAATTAGCATGATTATAAGAAAAACAGGCAAAAATGCAAACATGTGCATTACAAGTAAAAAAGTAATTCCACTGAAAAGGAAGATAAGATATTCAGCATATCTTTTTGTGAAATAATTTCTTAATGGCTCATCAATTTCCAAATATTTATGTGTTAATTTTTCCTTCATATAATTCCTTCCTAAAAAAATTTTTGATTTATGCATAATAAATGATAAATAAAATGAACAGTAAGAGTGCCAGTATAGAGCCAACAACTTTTAAAATAGACGTAATTGAAATTGTATCTATACCTGGTAACACTTGTGGTAAATTGTCATTGTAATATTTATCATCATTAAAATGAAAGTCCATGTCGCTTTCAAACTGTTCCGTTCGTGAATCATGATATTTTTTTATGATATACAGTAATAATCGAAAAATGAGAGGCTTCCAAACCTTTTTAATAGCTTTATTTTCCTGATCTGAAGGTACAGATGACTGATCAGTTTTATAATCAATTTGGGAATCATTAGTCATTTTAAGCTGATCTGTTTCAATCTCAACCTCTTCCTCCGGATCATTAAAATCAAGTGGTCCTGCGTTATTAAGAAAAATAGGATCTTCATATAGATTTTCAGCAAGTAAGTTGGATTTAGATTCCGATGAATCTGTTTTATTACCTGTAATGTCTTTTTTTAAGGTCTCTGTTTTTTCGGTGCCATGAGAAAGGGAAATCGGTTGAACATCATCAGATATTGATTTATCCGATGAATCGATAGGTGCAATATCTGGAATATATTCTTGTTCCGTTTGTACAGTTTTCTCGTTTAAAAGCTGTTTTTGAGAGGATTTATTTGAAGATTCAGAAATATTACCTTTGTTTTTTATTTTATTTGCCGATGTGCGAATAAGTTTACTTTTAGAGGAAGAGTCATCCGATGAATCTAAATCTAATTTGTATCCACAGAATTTACAGTTTCCTCTTTTTTTGTAATGTTCAATATCAATTTCTTTCTGACAATTTGGACATCTATTCAAGAAAAAAACCTCCTTATCTGCAATGGTATATAATGGTATAATATAACTTAAAATATATTTTTGCAAGAGGATTTTTGTTGATGATTAGCTGCCGCACACTAGTAACTTTAGTCGTGTGAGGCTTTGCCAAAGCAAAAAGAATCAACATGTTCGATAAAATTCAACATAGTAGCATGGAAAAGATCTGAGATAAAAAAACCATGGCATTAACACCATGGTTTTTTTATCCTGCGGAGTATTGTTCTGTACATCAGATGCTCTAATATTTCAGTTTCCTAGTAGTTCAAAAACGTGCAACAGAATAAACATTGTAATATCTGTTTATACCGTCATATGGAAGTGTCAGACCGGAATTATTAATAAAACAGGTTTGATTTTCATTATGGTGGTAATATCCTTCGTATTGAGAGCGTATAGTTGCATCATTTGAGCATACTTCGATATACACTACTTTTGAATTAATGGCATCTGCAAAACTTAATTTATTCATAGAAGCAGATTTTATACCAGCTGTGAAATTAGGATTTGCTGGATATATGGATATTGAAGAAAAGTCAATCGAAGATAAACTAATTACGGAATCCGATAGAATAATTTTATTCATTTTTATATTTAGCAATCCCCAACAGTTCGCATGCTGTAATTCATTAAACACAATATAGATAGGAAGTTGATCATATTTATATAATGAATTTAATGGAATTGAATCTGGCATAGGAGAAATGACTTCATTTTTTTCTAACGCTTTAGATGGATCACTACTTGTTGGATCTTGGGATATTCCTAATAAATATTCTTCTGTACATCCAAGAACATCACATAAAGTATTCATATATTTCAACGGAATAGGTTTTGCACCAGTTTCCCAGTGTGAAATATAACCACTGGTTAAACTTATTCGTTCACCTTTTGATGCATAAAAGTTTTCTGCTATTGCATTTCCTAATTCCGTCTGTGTTAAGCCAAGCACTGAACGTAAATGCAGCAAACGTTGCGGAATAATGCGTGTATTATTTTTTTTCATTATTATAATCCTCCACTATAATATACCTATAATTACTTGATATAGCGTTACAGAAATTGATAAATAGTTATTGATGTGGGCTACGCGGTAATTGAATTACCGCGTAGCCCAGCTTGATATTCTAATTTTTTATAAAATAAGTTCCTACAAATTATACCTTTAGACCCCTTTTTTATCAAGTAAAAAAGGTTCTAAAGGGTTTATTTTACTGGATTTTTAATTGACAAAAGGATGTACAAGGTATAACATACAAAAAAATAGAAAGGATAAAAATTATGAGGAAAAATTATGTACTTTTTTTATGTATCTGTTCTGCATCTTTATTTTTTTCAACATTAGGTGTACGGGCAGGACAAGTTAATGAAGACCTGCAAATGGAAACAGAAGTTCAGGAACAGGAATATAATGGATTTCACAAACAAATGAAGGTAACATTGGATAACGATTATTCTGCCTGTTCTTTTAAAATTGAGTTTGAGAGTGAAGGAAACTATAAGGCGGAACTGATTGATACGCAAGAAAATTCACATGATTTTGTAGTAATCGATAGAAAGACAATGACCTGTGACTTGGATAAAACGAAGAAGGGCGAATATACTGTCAATATTATTAGTGCATCAGAAGATGATATTGGAAAGGTAACGCTTTCTGTTAATTCCCAAAAAACATCTACAACAGATATTGTTGACAATAATATTAAGATTGGGAGAGACATAAGCGGATTAAAAATGTATTTAAAGGACTCATCGCTTATTGTAACATGGACAGACGAAACATGTGGAGCGGTCAATGTAAAAGTCGTAAATCCTGATACGGGAGAAACAGTAAAAAATGAAAAGGTTACGACAAAATATTTTGAATGTAATTTAAATGATGACATTCAAAAAATATCTGTAAGTGTCGTACCAGCTGCAAGTTCCAGCATAACAGGAGCCGAGTTGACATTTAATATAGATGCTTTTTATAATCCCGATGTAACAATCAAATTTCCTGATAAGACAAAGGTTAATAAAGATGAAATTACAATTCATGTAGCATTAGGAAATACATATAGCATTTATGCTGAAGATAATGACGAATGTGTATTGACAACGGATATGATGATCGAGGGAGATTATGATCTGAAAATACCTTTAAAGTATGATGGCAGCAATAAATTAAAAGTGTATGTTGTGGATGCGGATGGAAATATGAAATCAACAGCTGCAGAAATTTACAAAGATACTGTAGCACCGGTTTTGAGTTTTGATGAAGAATATGACGGAATAGAAACAACAAATTCATCCTTTACGATTGCAGGGAATGTCACAAATTACGATACATTTAAAATAAATGATAGTGATGTAAAGGTAGCAACAGATGGTCATTTTGAAAAAGAATGTGCTCTGCATTTAGGAGAAAATCATATAAAGGTTGTTGCTGCAGATGATGCCGGTAATGAAACGAAATACGAAATTACTATCAATGAAGTAGAGAAAAAAGTACAAATGGATCCGCGTCTTATAGTAATTATAGTGATTGTATGTATTTTGATCTATTCTAAAATAAGAAAAAACAAATTACAAAAAGAAACTGTGATTAAAAATAATTTAAACGTGGAAAATGATAAACCAGAGGATGATGAAACTTCACAGGAATCTGTATTAGTCATGAATGACGAAGATGAAAATGAAGATAAAGATGAAAATCATACTGACAAAGAAGAAAAAAAATTTGCACTGCTGAAAAAGAAAATTGTCTTTAAAAAAAGATTAAATAATAAAGAAAGCAATGAAAATGAAGCAGAGGAAATGCAATCGGAAAGGACAGATGAAACAGAAAAAAATAAACATAATTTTTTTAAAAAATTAAAAGTTAGACAGAAAATAAAGAAAAATAAAGTTTCTGTTCCAGAAAATACAGTGTCAGAAGTTGAACCGGAACCAAAAGGATCACTTGAAAATCTAATGCCAGAATCGCCAAAACAGAATGAGGAGGTGAAATGTGATCATGAAGAAAGAGTGAAAAATAAATATTGTAGCGAAGATCGTAAAGTGACCATAATAACAATTCCAGACGATTCAATGGAAAGTGAGAAGAAAGATAATTCAACGGAAAAACACCAGGAGGAAGGAACGCAAACAATCATAAATGTATATACGAACGAATCTCGGAAACCGCGGAAAAAGAAGGGAAAGCTTGGATGGCTGATTGGCAAGATAGTTAATTTGTCAGTATTTGTCGGAATGTTGTTTATAATTTTCCATTATGTATTATTAAATGGTTACATTAGATCCGGCAGCATGGAGCCGGCAATGGTTACCGGTGATTTTACGATTTCAAACCGACTTGCATACACGAAAAGCTTGCCATGTACAGGGGATATTATTTTCTTTGAACATGACGGGGAAATTGTTTCAAAAAGAGTGATAGGTGTTGCAGGAGATGCAATTTCTTTTGCGGATGGGAAAGTACTGGTTAATGGAGAGGTACTTGATGAAAGCACCTATTTAGATGATACCATCATCACCGAATGTGAATATACCTATGATGTTCCGAATGGCTGCGTTTTTGTTCTTGGAGATAACCGCCAGGACTCAAATGATTCAAGATACTGGTCTAACCCGTATGTTTCAATTAGCAGTATTAAAGCAAAGCTGATGTTTGTTATTCCAATTCACGAATTGCTTTGATGATTAGCCGCCGGACACTCGTGACTTTAGTCGTGCGAGGCTTCATTGTGCGGAATGATTCGAAGTATAAATGGGTATAGATATATATATATTCTTGGTATAATAGGTATCAATATAAACACAGAGCGGTTTTTATGCATAAAAAATGTGTAAAAACCGCTTTATCCAAATGTGTCGTAAAACCCCTAGCTTTAGCTATGGAGATATAAGACACGTTCATCGAATCTACGCAAGTAATTGAAGATGGACAAATATATATTTGTATAAACTTTTGAATAGCAGTATAATACAAGCATGAATACAATATATAAATCAAACAACAATGTCGTCTATTCCTGTAAATATCATGTGGTATGGTGTCCAAAGTATAGGCGAAAAGTATTAACCAACGGTGTGGATGTCAGATTAAAGGAATTACTCCGTGAGTATGCTGTAAATCTTTCTGCAGACATTCTGGGAATGGAAATCATGCCAGACCATGTACACATACTGATTGAAGTAGTCCCGCAATTCGGTGTCCATAAAGCTGTAAAGTCCCTAAAAGGCTATACTTCTAAGATTTTAAGGCAAGAGTTTCCATATCTTAGGACTAAAATGCCAACTCTTTGGACAAACAGCTATTTTGTATCTACGGTTGGCGGTGCCCCAATGGAAGTAATCAAACAATATATTGAAAATCAAAAACATCGCAAAGACAAAAAGGTAAAATGGGATAATGCAAAAAGGTATCAAATTTAGAATCTACCCGAACAGGGAACAGCAAAATTTAATCAATCAGACACTTGGCTGCTGCAGGCTCATCTACAACAAAGGTCTTGCCATGCGTAATGAAGCCTATGAGAATGGTAATAAAATCGGCTATTCCCAGACTTCCTCAATGCTGACAGAACTTAAAAAGTGTGAAGATTTTGCTTTTCTGAAAGTGGTAGATTCTATTGCGTTACAACAGTCTTTGCGTGATCTTGACAGAGGGTTCGTAAATTTTTTTCAAAAACGGGCAGCACATCCAACATTTAAAAGTAAACATAACCGCCACCAGTCATACAGAACTGTAAACCAAGGTGACAATATTCGTATTGTAGGGAACTACATAAAACTCCCAAAACTTGGATATGTTAAAATACGTCAGTCTATGGAAGTGGGAAAAATTAACAATGTAACGATTGAACATACCACTACCGGCAGGTATTTTGCTGTCCTTAATGTGGAATTTAAGCCACAGCCAAGACCAAACAATGGAGGCCGCATAGGCATCGATGTTGGCATTAAAGAGTTTTATTCTGACAGTAACGGAAATGTGGTATCAAATCCGAAATTTCTTGAACAATCAATGCGTAAGCTCATTCGCGAACAGCGCAGGCTGTCAAGAAAACAGAAAGGTTCTAATAACCGCAACAAACAGCGTGTTAAAGTTGCTTTAGTTCACGAAAAGATTACAAATCAGAGAAATGATTTTTTACAGAAACAGTCTACCATGCTGATTTGTGAAAACCAAACAATCTGCATCGAAGATTTGAAAGTAAAAAATATGATACGTAATCATAATCTGGCACAGCACATCGGTTCTGCAGCGTGGAGTAAGTTCTTTGCTATGCTTACATACAAGTCTGTTTGGTATGGGAATGATGTAATCAAAGTGCCAACAATGTACCCAAGCAGTCAGACCTGTTCCTGCTGTGGGTATAAAAATCCATTGGTGAAAAATCTGGCAATTCGTGTATGGGAGTGTCCGGACTGTCATACCGTACATAACAGGGATACTAATGCAAGTATAAATATTTTGAATCAAGGACTGCAAATGCAGTCAGCATAAATATACATAAACTGCAAGGCGGGACACGCCTAAACAGTATAATCTAGCTTGTGGACACTGTGTAAGACATTGCAATATCGTAAGGTATGAGCTGTGCAGTAGTGGTAGAAGCAAGAATCCCCCTGCTTTAGCTGTGGGGAGTGTCAATTTCGAGGACTTGATCGTACAGCAGATCTGAAGAGGAATATACGCTGACGGTTTTGCATACCGGATTAAGCAGTGGCAAGTTTCTTAGATAGGAAAGAACGTTTGAAATTGTAGGCCTTGGTGTTAATACCAGGGCTACATTTTTGTCTGAAATCTTGCGCGCTTGTAGATATGGTTTGCAAATTATTTTTTTTAATGATATAATATAAGCGTTGTTTATACAGATTTTATTCTATTTTCTACAATTTTCTCACTTAATTGCGTATATATTCTTATTGAAAGGGTGAGAAAAATAGGAACGATAATTTACTTACATACTATATTAAAGGGAAAAGCCATGTCAAAAAAAAATACACCAGAATATGTTAAAGAAATCCGAAAAAACAAGTATTCAATGGACGGAAATATTGAAAAAATTTTTTCGGAATGTGAAATCACGTCATATCCTATTAATGTTTTCCAAATAGCCAGAACATTAGAGTTTGAAATTGTTTATGGAAAATTTAAGCAGGAGAATGTTTATGGTGTTATGTGGGATGGAAATGAGCCGTTGTATGTTGGTGGGAAAAAATTGTATCGGGCGATTGTTTTAAACAAGCAAGATTCTTTAGAAAGACAAGCATTTACTGTGGCACATGAAATAGGGCATTTTATGTTACACTGTCAGGATGATAGAAATTTCTATGAAAGGTATCATGGTGGAGCAGAACAAACAGAGAGTGAAAAGATGATAGAAGATCAAGCAGATTTTTTTGCTGCTAATCTAGTACTTCCACAAAAGCTTATAAAAGCTTATATTGCTCAACACAGATTTTTGTCTAAAACAGAACTTATCTCGAAAATTTGCAAAGATTTCCTAGTAGAGAAAGATACAGTATTAAAGCGTTTTGAGGAATTAGGATATGAGTGAAACAAATCAAGATGAAGGTATCTCAGTGAATGCAAATCTGCCAGGTATGAATGCTTTGGGATTTAATCCAAGTGCAACGGTTGTTTCTGAAGATATTGAAAATCTTTTGGAAGATGAAGCAATATCTGAAGAAGAAAATGAGAATAAATATACGGATGAAAAAAAAGATATTTCGGAATTATTTCAAAGCTCGTACATACATATGGACGCAGAATTTCAAAAATATTTGGAGAATTTTAATGAAACAGTAAAAAAGAATGAAGAACAAAAATTTAAACTGAAAAAGTATTTTTTTTATTGTGTTATGATTATATTGTTTTTGGTTATAATTTTTCCATATATTCTTGTATTTGTGTTTCATGAAAAAGTTACAGATGTAACCGTAATTACTATGGGGATTTCTTCAACCGCAGAAGTGGTCTCGTCAATCATTGTATTACCCAAAATTATTGCAAAGTATCTTTTCAATAAAAAAGAAGAAGATAACAAGCGACAAATTATCTCCAATATGCAAACATATAACCATGATAAACAGAATAAAATGTAACACAAAAAGCAGGTTTTCTAGCAATTTGCCGGGAACCTGCTTTTTTTAATAGTTGCAGCATTGGGTGAGACAAGAATCACATCCTTTTTAGGATCTCAAGTGGGAATTCTCGGCAATTCATTTACCGAGTAGTTCACGCAAGAGGTGTGTCAGGGACATGCTCAACAACATCTTCAATATTGCAATGGAGATAAGAACATATCTTATCAAGTAATTCTAATGAGACATATTCGCCTTTCGACAATCTGGCCAAGGTTGCTGAAGAAAATCCGATTGCTTCTTTTAGGTTTGTTTTTGTCATATCTTTTTCCAACAATAGTCTGAATAATGGCTTATAGCTAATCATGGAGCACCCTCCTTTTTTTTATATTCACATTATAACATAACAAATTTATATTACAAGATAAAAAATTCATAAAGATAAATATTTTGTATTGACTTCTAAAGTAAAATATGTTATATTATATTCAACAAGATAAATAAAATGTTTATATAAATAAATATTTTGCAAAGGCAGGGAATAAATATGAGAGAAAAGTATAATTTGGGATAGATAAATATATATAAAGGTATAATTTTATAAAGCAACGGTAAATCGAAAAAAAGTGCAGTTCGTAAAGGTATTTTTATTGCAAAAAGGGTTGCATATGGTATAATATACAAGAACTGTACCTTGACAAATAAATAGGAAGATATT